>ENA-OVFS01000577-OVFS01000577.1-human-gut-metagenome-genome-assembly--contig:-NODE-577-length-35081-cov-12.703135_pt1 | contig 35081 bp, 35 predicted proteins | sample MGYA00237763_ERZ505405 | MGnify/ENA primary metagenome ERZ505405 (study PRJEB26158, sample SAMN06016401) | human gut metagenome | biome: human gut; feature: ankylosing spondylitis patient; material... | reverse complement strand
GAGTCGAAACACCCCTCCCTGCCTCTGGCCCGCGCGGAGCGCAAGCCACTTGACCGAAAGAAAAACATCCCCCGCGCCACCAGCGCGAGAACCTGCTCAAAGAAAAAAACAGCCTTGCCCTCTCAGTCGGGCTTGCGCCCGCCAGCTCTCCCAAAGGGAGAGCCTATGGTGCGCGAGGAAGGAGAAGATAACAATGCAGAACATCGACTTGATTTGCGTCGGCAAGCTCAACGCGAAGTATTTCGCCGAGGGCGTGGCCGAATACCAGAAGCGTCTGGCGGCGTTCGCGTCTTTCCGCATCGTCGAGCTGCCGGAGGAGAAGATCGAAGAGAAAAATGCCTCCGACGCTGTGGTGAAGAAAGCGCTGGACAAGGAGGGCAAGGCCATCCTCGCCAGCGCCCGCAAGGGCGCGGCCATCGTGGCCATGTGCATCGAGGGAAAGCAGATCTCCTCCGATGAGCTGGCGCAGTTCCTCGCCGACCGCGCAAACAGCGGGGCGGGGGATGTGGCTTTCGTCATCGGCTCGTCGCACGGCCTTTCGGAGGAGGTCAAGCGTGCGGCGGCGCTCAAGTTCAGCATGGGCCGCATCACGATGCCCCATCAGCTGGCCCGCCTTGTCCTCACGGAACAGATCTACCGCGCCTGCACCATCAACGCGGGAATGAAGTATCATAAATAAAAAATGGTGCGCAAAGGGCGCTGTCCGGGAACGGGCGGCGTCCTTTTTGCGTGGAGAAAGTGTGGAAAACTCTGCGGCGTGCGAAGCCTCTCCCGAGAGCCGCCGCACAGCGGTAAGCTGTCTCTTTGGCAGAGCGATGCCATCGCCGTGTCGGTGCTTCCTCGTCAGCGCCCTTGCCCTCTCAGGCGCTTCGCGCCAGCTCTCCCAAAGGGAGAGCCGCTGGCGGAGAGGTCGTACTTCGCTGTCCTTTTCTGTGAATTTGTGGAAAATGCACGGTTTGGATAGAGATAATTTGTAAATGTGATAAAAATGCGAAAAGGATATTGACAAATCTATTCGGGGGGGGGGGTATAATGAGGCCACAGGCCGACAGCCGGAAATGGATGGCCTGCCTGTATAATTTATTTTTACTTATGGAGGCAAAAAATCATGAAAATGGCAAAGAAACTTCTGGCCCTCGTCCTGACCGGCGTCATGGCAATGTCCATGCTGACCGGCTGCGCAAGCATCTCTTCTCGTCAGGTCGCTGACGAGCTGGAGGGTATGCTGAAGGCCGCTAACCCCAAGGCTACCGTCAAGGCTGTCGATGACGATCTGGCAAACAAGGCTGTCAAGGCTGCTAAGACCGATGACGGTAAGCTCAAGGTTGAGGCCACTCTGAAGAATGACGTCAAGACTGCACTGAGCGCGGATAACACCGATAAGTACGTCTGGTACGACTACTTTGAGACCAAGGATCTGAAGAAGGGTGATAAGGCTCAGAAGATCGCCAAGAAGATGATGCTCGTGATGCCCATTGCTACAACGATCAACACCAGCGCCGCTGTCAACTACAGTGACGTCAAGGTCGATGGCAAGACCGGCACTGCCATCGAGGCTGGCAACGAGTTCAAGCTGAGCATGAAGGAGTTCACCATCGGCAGCGGCAAGGATGCAAAAGACTACGTCATGGTCGTTGTCACCTGCAAGGCTCGGGTCAAGGCTACTGCCTGATCTTTCCAACTAAGTAATTCCCTATTTCTTCGATAAAAAATGGCACCAAGGCCCGGAGTGGAGACACCCCGGGCCTTGGTGTTTTCAGGGAAGGAACGCGGAAGAACAATGCGGTTTGGCCTTTACAATCCCCCTAAAACATGATAAAGTAAAGATAATGTGCTTTCGACAGGAAAGGCACGCCCGGCTGCGGGGAAAGCGGCTGGGAGAATACTACAACACGACACGGCAAACCAGCCGCGGACGGAAAGGATGTACTTACAATGGAACAGAGCGAAAAGACCCTTGATATGATCGTCAATCTCTGCAAGAACCGTGGTTATGTGTTCCCCGGTTCCGAGATCTACGGCGGTCTGGCCAATAGCTGGGACTACGGCCCTCTGGGCGTCGAGTTCAAGAACAACGTCAAGAAGGCATGGCTGAAGAAGTTCGTGCAGGAAAGCCCCTACAACGTCGGCCTCGATGCCGCCATCATCATGAACCCCCAGACCTGGGTGACGACCGGCCACGTTTCCAGCTTCTCTGACCCCCTGCTGGACTGCCGCGCCTGCAAGGCCCGCCACCGCGCCGATAAGCTCATCGGCGAGGAGCACCCCGAGGTCAACGTCGATGCCATGAGCTTCGACGAGATGGACGCTTTCATCGCCGAGCACGAGGACATCGTCTGCCCCGTCTGCGGCAAGCATGACTTCACCCCCATCCGTAAGTTCAACCTGATGTTCAAGACTGCCATCGGCGTCACCGAGGACAGCTCTTCGACCTGCTATCTCCGCCCCGAGACCGCACAGGGCATCTTCGTCAACTTTGCCAACATCCAGCGCACCACCCGCCGCAAGCTGCCCTTCGGCGTGTGCCAGGTGGGCAAGGCCTTCCGCAACGAGATCACTCCGGGCAACTTCACCTTCCGCACCCGCGAGTTCGAGCAGATGGAGTGCGAGTTCTTCTGCAAGCCCGGCACCGACCTCGAGTGGTTCAGCTACTGGAAGGACTACTGCGAGAACTGGCTGCTGAGCCTTGGCATCAAGAAGGAGCATCTGCGCCTGCGTGACCACGAGCCTGCCGAGCTGGCCTTCTACAGCCGCGCCACCACCGACATCGAGTATGCCTTCCCGTTCACCGACTGGGGCGAGCTGTGGGGCATTGCAGACCGCACCAACTACGACCTGACCCGCCATCAGGAGGCCTCCGGCAAGAGCCTCGAGTATTTCGACAGCGAGACCAATGAACACTACATCCCCTACGTCATCGAGCCGTCTCTGGGCTGTGACCGTGTGGCTCTGGCCTTCCTGTGCGAGGCCTACGACGAGGAGCACCTGACCGACAGCAAGGGCAAGGAGGATATCCGCACCGTCCTGCACCTGCATCCGGCTCTGGCTCCCTACAAGTGCGCTGTCCTGCCCCTGAGCAAGAAGCTGGGCGACAAGGCCATGGAGATCCGCAACGAGCTGAGCAAGTACTTCATGGTGGACTACGACGACACCGGCTCCATCGGCAAGCGCTACCGCCGCGAGGATGAGATCGGCACCCCGTACTGCATCACCGTGGACTTCGACACCGTGGGCGACGAGGCCAAGGGCATCGCAGCCGACAACTGCGTCACCGTCCGCGACCGCGACACCATGGAGCAGGTGCGTATGCCCATCTCCGAGCTGAAGAGCTACATTGAGAGCAAGATCGAGTTCTGATCAAAACTTACTTTTGTGAGTGAAAAAACAGCCCCGCCGTTGCATTTTCGGCGGGGCTGTGGTATAATACAACTAAAGAAAGTGCTGTCTGGCAAACGGTCAGTACCTTTCCGGCTAGTCAATCACAAAGAATGACCGCTCAGGTTTGGACGCTGAGGGCGGTCATTTTTTGTTGTTGAAGATCTTCCACGCAATGTCGAACATGCCAAAACCCACAGTTGCAAGCAGCGTGAGCAGAGCTAAAGTCTCTAAAAGCGTCATGAAGCATCACCCCTTTCGCTGTGGAGCGTCGGGGGCGCAACAAAAATGTTCGCCTTCCCGACGCAGGGCCGGAAAGGTCAGACCGCCTGTCGTATGTAGACAGCACTCTCGAATGACAGTATAACAGATGTTTCGTGGTTTTTCAACCGGTAGAAACATCTGTTTTGTTTTTATCGGGTGGACAATTCCGGCCGGAACGGTTATACTGTTAAGCAGAAAATGCACCGCCGTGTCCTGCACGGCAGAAAGGAATCTTTGTGGAAAACTTTGACATTCTTCTGAAAAAATATGCCGACTTCATCGTCCGGGTGGGCGTCAACCCCCAGCCGGGCCAGACCCTTATCATCAACTGCTGCCTCGAGGCCGCTCCGCTGGCCCGTCTTTGTGTGCGCAGCGCCTACGAGGCCGGTGCCCGTGACGTGCTGGTGAACTGGAGCGACAACGACGTCTCCCGCAGCCGGATGGAGCTGGGCAGCGAGGAGGCCCTGAGCGATTTCAAGTCGTGGCAGCTGCGCCGCTACCTCGACTACGCCGAGAGCGAGGGCGGCGTCTGCGTCCTCCACATCCACGCCGACGACCCCGAGGTCTATGCCGGTCTGGACGGCGCGAAGATCAGCCGGGTGAACGCCGGTCAGCGCAAGTTCATGGCCCCGTGGCGGGAGTACACCATGAACGACCGCGTCCAGTGGTCCATCGCCGCCATGCCCAGCGCCCCGTGGGCCAGGAAGATGTTCCCGGAGCTGGACACGGATGCCGCCATCGAGAAGCTGTGGCAGCTCATCTTTGATGTCTGCCGGGTGACGAACGGCGACCCGGTCAACGAGTGGAAGGCCCATCTCGACCGCCTGACCGACCTGAAAAACAAGATGAATGCCCTCGACCTCGAGAGCGTCCACTTCGAGAGCAGCAACGGCACCGACCTGACCGTGGGCATCGCCGACAAGGCCACTTGGGAGAGCGCCGCCAGCGTCAGCGAGAAGGGCGTGGTCTTCCTGCCCAACATCCCCACCGAGGAGGTCTTCACCGCGCCCCACAAGGACAAGGTGGACGGCATCGTCTACGGCACCAAGCCCTACGTCTTCAACGGCCAGCTCATCAAGGGCTTCCACGTCACCTTCAAGGATGGCCGGGTCGTGGAGCACGGGGCCGAGGAGGGCGCGGAGCTGCTGGGCCAGCTGCTGGACACCGACGAGGGCGCACGCAGCATCGGCGAGGTGGCGCTGGTGCCTGCCTCCAGCCCCATCAACCGCAGCGGCGCACTGTTCTACAGCACCCTTTTCGACGAGAACGCCGCCTGCCACATCGCCTTCGGTGCCAGCTACCCCGGCACCACCGAGAACGGCACCCACCTGTCGAAGGACGAGCTGCTGGCCCGGGGCATGAACCAGTCCACCATCCACGAGGATGTCATGGTCGGCGCGGAGGACAGCCATATCACCGGCAAATGCCGCGACGGCCGCACCGTGGAACTCTTCCGCGACGGCGTCTGGGTGCTGTGAGAAGAGGATTTTTCACGAAAAAGCTTGCATAATTCGCAAGAGTATGCTATATTCTAGTAGTACGCTATAGTTTTATTGGAAAGTGGGCCGCAAGGTCCGCTTTTCTTGTTTGTTTGGAGGTTTTTTATGGCGAAGCAGTCTGGCGGAAATACCGCCCAGAGAGTCGAAGCGCTTGTCCGCCCCACCGTGGAGGGCATGGGCCTGCGCCTGTGGGATGTGGTCTTTGAGAAGGAAGGGCCGGACTGGTATCTTCGCGTGCTCATCGACAAGGACGGCACGATGGACACCGACACCTGTGCGGAAGTGTCCCACGCGCTGGACCCCATCCTCGATGAGGCAGACCCCATCGACCAGAGCTATTATCTCGAGGTGGGCAGCCCCGGCCTTGGCCGCAAGCTGACCCGCCCGGAGCACTACGAGGCGCTCAAGGGCGAAAAGATCGGCGTCAGGCTCATCCGCCCCAACGCCGACGGCGTGCGCGAGTTTGCCGGCATCCTCGTTGGCCGTGAGGGCAGCACCGTCACGGTCGAGACCGAGAACGGCCCGGTGAGCTTTGAGGTGAGCGCTGCATCCAGCGTCCATCTCTGTGATGATGAACACCTGTTTGACTGAGAGAAAGCCCTCTCAGGCGCTTCCCGCGCCAGTTCTCCCGGAGGGAGAGCCAAAGAGGAACTGAGAGAAGATATAATATAAACTAGGAGGAACCCGAAAAATGGCAGCAGCGAACAACGAATTTTTTGAAGCTCTCTCCATGCTGGAGCACGAGCGCGGCATTACGGCAGAGTACCTGATCGACAAGATCAAGGCTGCTATCATCATTGCCGTGAAGAAGAACTATGAGGTCGAGGACGACCACGTCATGGTCGAGATCGACCCCGAGACCGGCAAGTTCAACGTCGCCCTCATTCAGGATGTCGTGGCCGACGAGGACTGGTACGACGAGCACGGCGAGATCGGCATCACCGAGGCACAGCACATCCGCAAGAGTTATCAGGTGGGCGACCGGGTCGTGACCCCCCTCAAGACCAAGGACTTTGGCCGCATCGCCGCCCAGACCGCAAAGCACGTCATCCGTCAGGGCATCCGCGAGGCCGAGCGCAGCCAGCAGCTGAGCGAGATCCAGTCCCGCGCCCACGACATCGTGCAGGCCACCGTCACCCGCGTTGACCCCGAGAAGGGCATCGTTGCCCTCGATCTGGGCAAGGGCGGTGAGGCCATCCTGCCCCGCAACGAGCAGGTGCCCGGCGAGGTGTACACCGAGGGCCAGATGCTGCAGGTCTACATCGTGGATGTGGTGGCCGGCGAGCGCGGCCCCCGCGTCATGATCAGCCGCACCCACCCCGGCCTCGTCAAGCGTCTGTTCGAGCTGGAAGTGCCTGAGATCTATGACGGAACCGTCGAGGTCAAGGCCATCAGCCGCGAGGCCGGTGCCCGCACCAAGATGGCTGTCTGGTCCAAGGACCCCAACGTCAACCCCGTCTCCGCCTGCATCGGCCCCCACGGCGACCGTGTGGCCGCTGTGGTCGAGAAGCTGGGCGGCGAGAAGATCGACATCGTGAAGTGGAGCGAGGATGTCTCCGAGTTCATCTCCGCTGCCCTCAGCCCCGCCAAGGTGGTCAAGGTCGAGCTTCTGCCCGGCGAGACCCGTTCCTGCCGCGTAACCGTGCCCGACCAGCAGCTGAGCCTTGCCATCGGCAATAAGGGCCAGAACGCCCGTCTGTGCGCCCGCCTGACCGGCTACAACATCGACATCCGCCCCGAGAGCGGCTACTACGGCGAGGAAGAGCCGAAGGCCGCCGAGGCGGAGAAGACCGAAGACACCGCCGCAGAATAAGCGCAGAACACCTGCCGAAGGAGGGAAAACCGGATGGCACAAAAAAAGATCCCTGCCCGCCAGTGCATCGGCTGCATGACCAGCCGCCCCAAGAAGGAGCTGGTGCGTGTGGTGCGCGCACCCAGCGGAGAGATCAGCATCGACCCCGTGGGCAAGAAGCCCGGCCGCGGTGCTTACCTCTGCCCGGATGCCGCCTGCCTTGCAAAGGCAAAGAAGAAGAAGGCGCTGGAACGCTGCTTTGAGCAGCCGGTCCCCGCCGAGGTATACGATGCACTGGCCCAGCAGCTGGCCGGTGTGGAAGTGGAAAAGGAGGCCGACCGCGATGGCAAAGAAGCATAACGCCCCCGAAAAACCGGCCCTCGAGCCGAAAGAGGCCCTGTTTCAGGCCGTGAGCCTCTGCCGCAAGGCGGGCGCGCTGACCATGGGCTTCGATGCAGTGGAGGAGGCCGTCGTCAAGGGCAAGGCGTGGCTGGTCATGACCGCGTCGGACGCCAGCGCCAAGACCGTGCAGCGGCTCAACTACGCTGTGGGCGATATGGTGGACGTTATCCCCATGCCGCTGACACAGGATAAGCTGGCTGACATCAGCCGCAAACCGGTGGCCGTGTATGCTGTCACCGACCGCAACCTCGCCAAGCTCTGCTTTGACCGGCTGACGGCGTGCGGAGCGATTCAAAATGAGGAGGATATGAGCGAATGATCGTAAAATATAAAGTGAGCGATTTTGCAAAGGACCTGAACATCTCTGCCAAAAAGGTCCTCGATGAACTGAACGCCATGGGCAGCACCGGCAAGAAGAACAGCTCCACTCTGGAGGAGAACGAGCTGAACTTCCTGCTGGAGAAGTTCAGCAAGGACAACAGCGTCAAGAGCCTCGACGAGTTCCTGAACAGCGCCAAGGCCCCCAAGGCTGAGGCAAAGCCTGCCGAGAAGAAGGCAGAGCCGAAGGCGGAGAAGAAGCCGGAGGCCAAGGGCGCGAAGAAGCCCGAGCCTGCAAAGGCGGAGGCAAAGCCCGCCGCCAAGCACGACAACGGCAAGAAGCCCGAGCAGCACAAGAAGCGGGAGGAGAAGACCGTCTCCCTGCAGGATCTGGCCCGGGAGACCGGCGCAAAGGCCACCGCTGCCCCCGCACAGTCCGTCTCCGTCCGCCGCGAGGACAATCAGGTGACGGTGGACACCCGCACCGTCGATATGAACGTGGACCGCTTCGATGCCCGCTACGACGATCTGGCCTCCACCAAGAACACCGAGAACCGCCGCAAGCCCACCCCGCAGGGCAACAAGCAGAAGTTCACCCAGCGCGGCCAGCGCCAGCGCCAGCAGTTCCAGAAGGGCAAGCGCGAGACTGAGTTCGAGCGTCTGCAGCGCATCCAGCTGGAAAAGGCCCGCAACGCACAGCTGAAGGTCCTCATCCCCGATGAGATCACCGTCGGCGAGCTGGCCGCCCGCCTGAAGCAGCAGGCAGGCAAGGTCATCGCCAAGTTCATGCAGATGGGCGAGATGCACGCCATCAACGACGTCATCGACTTCGATACCGCTTCTCTGCTGGCCGAGGAGTTCCACGCCAAGGTCGAGAAGGAAGTCCATGTCACCATCGAAGAGCGCCTGTTCACGCAGGAGGAGGACGCACAGGAAGACCTCGTCACCCGTCCCCCGGTCGTCTGCGTCATGGGCCACGTTGACCACGGCAAGACCAGTATCCTCGACGCCATCCGTAAGACCAACGTCACCGCAGGCGAGGCCGGCGGCATCACGCAGGCAATCGGCGCCTATCAGGTCAAGGTCAACGACAGCCTCATCACCTTCCTCGATACCCCGGGCCATGAGGCATTCACCTCCATGCGTGCCCGCGGTGCCAACATGACCGACATCGCCGTTCTGGTCGTTGCTGCCGACGACGGCATCATGCCCCAGACCGTCGAGTCCATCAACCACGCCAAGGCTGCCAACGTCAAGCTCATCGTGGCCATGAACAAGATGGATAAGCCCACCGCCAACCCTGAGCGCGTGATGGAAGGCCTGACCAAGTACGGCATCATCACCGAGGACTGGGGCGGCGACGTGGCCTGCATCCCCGTCTCTGCCCTGACCGGCATGGGCATCAACGACCTGCTGGAGCGCATCGCGCTGGAGGCCGAGGTCATGGAGTTGAAGGCCAACCCCAACCGCCGCGCCAAGGGTGCTGTCGTTGAGGCCCGTCTGGATAAGGGTCAGGGCCCCATCGCCACCATTCTGGTGCAGAACGGCACCCTCCACTCCGGCGATGTCATCATCGCCGGTACCGCTGTGGGCCGTGTGCGCACCATGCGCAGCGACAAGGGCGTGCTGCTGAACGACGCAGGCCCCTCCACCCCCGTGGAGATCACCGGCCTGACCGCTGTGCCGGAGGCCGGCGACCTGTTCGAGGCCGTCGAGGACGAGCGTCTGGCCCGTGAGCTGGCCGAGCAGCGCGTTGCCGCCGCCAAGGAGAAGCAGTTCTCCGCCTTCCAGAAGGTCACGCTGGATAACCTGTTCAGCCAGATGGCACAGAACGACATGAAGGAGCTGGCCATCGTCGTCAAGGCGGATGTGCAGGGTTCCGCCGAGGCCGTCAAGCAGAGCCTCGAGAAGATCTCCAACGAGGAGGTCCGCGTCCGCGTCATCCACGCCGGTGTCGGTGCCATCAGCAAGTCCGACGTCGATCTGGCCGACGCCTCCAACGCCATCATCATCGGCTTCAACGTCCGCCCCGACAACGTGGCGAAGGAAGAGGCTGCGGCCACCAAGGTCGAGATGCGGATGTACCGCGTCATCTACGACGCTATCAACGACGTCACCGACGCTATGAAGGGTATGCTGGCTCCCAAGTTCCGCGAGGTGTCTCTGGGCGAGCTGCAGGTCCGTCAGGTCTACAAGATCAGCAACGTCGGCACCGTCGCAGGCTGCCGCGTCACCAGCGGCAAGATCACCCGCGACAGCAAGGTGCGTGTCGTCCGTGACGGCATCGTCATCACCGAGGACGAGATCGCATCGCTGAAGCGCTTCAAGGACGACGCCAAGGAAGTGGCCGAGGGCTACGAGTGCGGCGTCACTCTGGCAAAGTTTGCCGACGTCAAGGAAGGCGACGTCTACGAGGCCTTCAAGATGGAAGAATACCGCGATTGATTGAAATAACCTCTCAGCCTCTGGCGAAGAGAGAAAGCTTTCCGGAATGCCAAGGCCTCTCCTCGGTAGGAGCAACGGCGACGACCGCCGCCAGTGGCGGAAACAGGGAGTCGCTGTTGGGGCCGCGGCCAGCAAGACGCAAGCGAAGCGCTGCGGATGCTGGGTGCCGCAACCCGGGCAGTGGGCATTGCGAAGCAATGACGGAGAGGTTCATTTTAGAGGAGAAACTATGTCTCAGAAAAATATGGGCCGTCTGGCGCAGGACATGAAGCGTGAGCTGATCGCCATCATCGGACGGCTGAAGGACCCGCGGCTGGAGGGCGGTCTGCTGACCGTCACCCGGCTGGATGTGACGCCGGATCTGGACGTGGCAAAGGTCTATGTGAGCGTGATGGGACGCGAGGACGGCCCCAAGCCTGCCATCGAGGCCCTGAACCGCGCCGCAGGCCATGTGCGCACCGAAGTGAGTAAGAAGATGCACATCCGCAAGGCACCCCGCTTCATCTTTGTGGAGGACGACGGTGCCGCCTATGCAGCCCACATCAACGAGCTGCTCCGCACGCTGAATGTGAATGGCGATGCCGAGGAGACTCAGCCCGCCGAGACCGAGGAATAAATCCAGCGCTGCGGAAAGGATGATCCATCGAATGACAGAACAGCTCAATGTGCAGCAGATGGCCCAGCGCCTCTGTGCTGCGGACAACATTTTGATCCTGTGTCATAAAAACCCGGACGGCGACACCATCGGCTGCGGCAGCGCCCTCTGCCATGCGCTCAAGGCGCTGGGCAAGACGGCGGCTGTCCTCTGCTCCGATGCAGTGCCCTCCCGCTACAGCTTTACCGCGCCGGTGATGTTCCGGGGCGGCTTCGAGCCGAAGACCGTCGTGGCCGTGGACGTTGCCAGCGTGCAGCTCTTCGGCGAAAACAACGGCGTGCCCCAGTATACCCGCCACATCGATCTCTGCATCGATCACCACGCGGGCAACAGCGGCTATGCGGACTTCACCCTGCTGGACGGCAGCGCGGCCGCAGCGGCAGAGCTTTTGTATGAGGTCATCAGCGAGATGGGCGTGGAGATCACCCCCCTCATCGCCAACTGCCTTTACACCGGCCTTGCCACCGACACCGGCTGCTTCCGCTTCTCGTCCACCACGGCCAACACCCACCTTGTGGCGGCGAAGCTCATTCTGGCGGGCGCGCAGCTGGAAGAGCTGAACACTCTGCTCTTCGACACCAAGCCCCGGGAGCGGATGGAGGCCGAGCGCATCGCCCGCAACCATCTGGAATATCATCTGGACGACCGCTGCGCCCTGATGTACCTCACCCGCGACGAGATCGAGCAGAGCGGCGTGGACCCTGCGGATCTGGAGGAGCTGACCAGCCTGCCCATCAGCATCGAGGGCGTCAAAGTGGGGCTGCTGCTCCGCCAGCAGCCCGGCGGCAGCTACCGCATCAGCGTGCGCACCGCCAAGGGCGTGGACGCCTGCGCCATCGCGCGGCGTCTGGGCGGCGGCGGCCACACCCGCGCGGCGGGCTGTGAGCTGCTGGGCAACCTCGATAACGCCAAGAACGCCATTCTGGCCGAAGTGCAGGCGGAGCTTGACCGCCCCGAGATGCAGGAGGAAGGCTGATGCAGGGCATCCTGATCGTAGATAAGCCGATGGACTGGACCAGCTTCGACGTCATCGCCAAGCTGCGCGGCATCCTCGGTACCCGCAAGCTGGGCCACAGCGGCACCCTCGACCCCATGGCCACCGGCGTTCTGCCGGTGTTCTGCGGCGGGGCCAGCAAGGCTGTGGACCTTCAGCTCGACCACACCAAGACCTACTGCGCCCGGCTGAAGCTGGGGCTGCGCACCGACACCGGCGACATCACCGGCACCGTGCTGGAAACGGCCCCGGTGACGGCGGGGGAGGCCGAGCTGTTGGCGGTTCTGCCCCGGTTCCTCGGCCCGCAGATGCAGACGCCGCCCATGTATTCGGCGGTCAAGCTCAACGGCCAGCCCCTCTATAAGCTGGCCCGCGAGGGCGTGACCGTGGAGCGAAAGGCCCGCCCCATCGAGATACTGGACATCCGGTACGGCGGCAGCCCGGCGGAGAACGAATACGTCCTCACGGTCCGCTGCTCCAAGGGCACCTATATCCGTACCCTGCTGGAGGACATCGCTGCTGCGATGGGCCAGAAGGGCACCATGAGCGCTCTGCGCCGGACGACGGCAGGCGTCTACACCGAGGCCGACGCCCACACGCTGGAAGAGATCCAGACCGCGAAGGACGCAGGCCCCGAGGCGCTGCAGGCGCTGATGCTGCCGGTGGAGAGCGTATTCGAGTCTCTGCCCCTGCTGGTGGTGGAGCCGAGGGTGGAGCAGCATCTTTACAATGGCTGCCCCACCAGCCGCTACCCGGCGGCGGATGGCCGCTACCGTGTGCGCAGCGCCGAGGGAAAGTTCCTCGGGCTTGCAAAGATCACCGGCAGCGTGCTCAAGGTCGAAAAACTCTTCGTAGAGAGAAACGAAAAGGACTAAACATTCATGCAGATCTATTCGCAGCTTGCGCCGCTTGCGCTGGGCGGTGCCCACGGCTCTGCTGTGGCAATGGGCTTTTTTGACGGCATCCACATCGGCCACCGGGCTGTCATCGGCAGCGCGGTGGAGTGGGCCAAAGCCCATGGCGCGGCCCCGGTGGTCTTCACCTTCCGCCTGCCCACTGAGAACAAGATGAAGGGCAAGCGGCTGCTCTCCACCGAGGACAAGCACGCCCTCATCGCCAGCCTCGGCGTCGAGCACTACCTCTGCCCCGACTTCGAGGAGATCAAGTCCATGACGCCGGAGCAGTTCGTGCTGGGCATCATCCGGGACTGCAACGCCCGGGCACTGTTCTGCGGCGAGAACTTCACCTTCGGCGCCAAGGCGGCGGGCACGCCGGAGCTGCTGCGTCAGCTCTGCGCACCGCTGGGTGTGGAGGTGATCGTTCTGCCGATGGCGCAGTTCGAGGAGAAGCCGGTCTCCTCCACCCGCATCCGGACCGCTCTGGAGGGCGGCGACATCCCGGCGGCCAACGCCATGCTGGGGATGCCCTACGCCATCCGCTTCACGGTGCACCACGGAGCGGGCCTTGGCCGGACGCTGGGGGTGCCCACCATCAACCAGATCTATCCGCAGGGCTTCCAGCTGCCCCGGTACGGCATCTATATCACCCGCACCAAGATCGGGGAGCACTGGTATCCTTCGGCCACCGGCCTCGGCACCCGGCCCACCGTCAACAGCGACGAGAGCAAAGTGACCTGTGAGACCTTCATCCCGGGCTTTGTCGGCGACCTTTACGGCACCGACCCGGTGGTGGAGTTCCACGCCTACCTCAGCCCCAGCAAAAAGTTCGACACGCTGGATGAGCTGCGGGGCTGCATCGACCACGCCGCGAAGCGCGCACAGGAATACTTTGCGGAGTGACGGCACCGTCCGCTGAATAAAAAGCAAAAAGCACTCTGCTGGTGCGCTTGCATCGGCGGAGTGCTTTTTGCTTGTTCAAAAGTAGAAGCCCGAGAGGTAAAGGTGCTCTACGGTCTCCTTTTCGGCGTCGGAGAGAGAGGTGTCTGCGGCCATCGCGGCACGGATGCTCTCCCGGGTGTCGGGATAGGCAGAGAGGGAGGGAAAGCAGGCGGTGCTGTCCGCGTCGAGACGGAGGACGGTGCGGCTCTGGGGCGTCCATTCCGCCCAGCCCGGGGCGCTGCTGGTCATGAAATCGGCGAGAGCCTGCTTCAGGCGGGAAGAGAGGGCCTGCGCACCCTCGGAGGAGAGGTCGGCGCAGCGGGAGAAGCTGCTCTCGCCCGACAAAAGGGCCAGCAGGATGCCGTGGAAGGAGCCGAGGCCCGGGAGGACGGTGCGGCTGTCGGCCCCGCCGTAGTCGATGAGGCCCAGCCAGACCGGTGCACTGCCGCCCAGCGCCTCAGCCACGGCCTCGGTGCTGCTCCACCGGCAGAGGGCCGAGCCGTACCGGACGGCGTAGGCCCGGGCCGGGCCGGAAGCGGGCCGCAGGTCGTCCCGGACGAGGCCGCTGAATTCGGTGGCGCTGCTCAGGAGCAGGAGGGGGACGGCGCTCCGGGCATCCCGGGGGAGCAGTGCCTCGTCGGCATAGAGGATGGAGGGCGCGCCGAGGGCTGCGATGCGGGCCGGTTCGAGGCCGCAGAGCCACTCCCGGACGTCAGACCCCGGCGTCAGCAGCCATCCGGCGGCGGAAGCCGGATCGGCAAACAGGCCGTCCTCCACGGCCAGCGGCGCGAAGCGCTCGGCCAGCTGACGGGCCGAAGCGTCCGGGTCGGCCAGAGAACAGCCGCCCGAGAGCACAACAGCTCTCTGGAAACGGCCCCGGGAGAGGGGGCTGGCTGCGAGGGCGGCCGCCATCCGTCCGCCGTCGGAAAAGCCGCAGAGGGTGATATTGGATCCATCGCCGCCAAAGTGATGGATGTTCTCCTTCACCCAGTCCAGCGCCCGGAGGATGTCCAGCAGGGCAAAGTTCCCAGCGGCGTCTGGACCGGCGGTGAGGGCGGGCAGGCAGTTCCAGCCGAACAGCCCCAGCCGGTAGCTGAGGGCCACGAAGACGCAGCCGGTGTCCCGCACAAGCGCGCTGCCGGGCAGCTCCTGCGGCGAGCCGGAGAAGGCGCTTCCGTGGAGATAGACGAGGACGGGCCGCTTCCGGGCCTCCGGGGCAGAGCAGATGTCCAGCCACAGACAGTCCTCCGTGCCGAGGGGGAAGCTGGTGTACTGATACGCTGCCGGGGCGGGGGCGGTGCAGTCCCGCACCGTCCGCCAGCGGGCAGGTTCTCGGGGGGATGTCCAGCGGTCTTCGCCTGTGGGGGCGGCTCCGTAGGGGATGCCGTACCAGCAGAGGGTGCCGTCCTCCCGCGCCCTGCCCCGCACCGGGCCATACTGGGTCGGGCAGAGGAGCGTGACGGGGGAGAACAAACCGTTTTCGGATGCAGAAGGAGCGGCATCGGCCGGGCAGAGCGGACAGGCCAGCGCTGCTGCGGCGACTGCGCTCCCTTTCAGGAAGCTGCGACGGGAAAATTCAGATAACATAGAGATACCTCATTTTGATAACAGACAGATTATACCATGACTCGACGGAAAAACAATATCCTCATTTTTGCACATCTGTAAAAATTTTTCTTGCTTTTTACGGTTGTTTCTGTTATACTAGCACTGTTACCGCGATACGGGGCTGGGAGTATGCCCATCCGGGAGTACCGTTTTCCCGCTGCTGTGCCGTCGGCAAATAAAATTTTATAAAGAGGTACTGTTACTATGAACAAGCAGGAAGTTATGGCCAAAGTCGCTCTGACCGAGAAGGACACTGGCTCCCCCGAGGTTCAGGTCGCTCTGCTGACCGCTCACATCAACGAGCTGAACGAGCATCTGAAGAAGAACCCGAACGATCACCACAGCCGCCGTGGTCTGATGAAGATGGTTGGCCGCCGCCGCAATCTGCTGGCCTACCTCCAGAAGAAGGATGTCGAGCGTTACCGTGCTCTGATCGCAACTCTGGGTCTGCGTAAGTAATAGAAAACAGAGGGCAGGTACCGCAATGTGGTGCCTGCCCTTTGCTCTTTTTTGTTGGATTTTCCCTTGTATCCCAAGCGCTGGAACAAATAGGCCGCTGCCGTGTGTTGCAGCAGTAAATCGAGCGCCTGTGCCTTGGTACGGACGCTGGATTTATTGCTATGATGCGCGGCGGGCAGCCTTTTGGAATATCAAACGGACATAAGGAGGCAAACCAAATGGCAATCGAATTTGGTTCCCGCAAAGAAAACTTTGACAACTTCAAAGTTTACGAGACTACGCTGGCAGGCCGCCCCTTCAAGGTGGAAATGGGCAAGATGTGCGGCTTGTCCAACGCAAGCGCCCTCATCCGCTACGGCGAGACCTGCGTGATGTGCAACGTGGTCATGAGCCCCAAGCCCCGCGAAGGCGTCGATTTCTTCCCCCTGAACGTGGAGTACGAGGAAAAGCTCTACGCCGCAGGCCGCATCCCCGGCAGCTTCATGCGCCGTGAGGGCCGCCCCGGCGAGCGCGCCATCCTGACCAGCCGCGTCGTGGACCGCCCCATGCGCCCCCTGTTCCCCAAGGAGATGCGCAACGATGTCTGCATCACCATGACCGTCATGAGTCTTGACCCCGACTGCAGCCCCGAGATCGCCGGTATGATCGGCGCTTCTCTGGTCACTGCCGTGTCGGAGATCCCCTGGAACGGCCCCATCGGCGGCGTGCAGGTGGGTCTGGTGGACGGCGAGATCGTCCTGAACCCCACGCAGGAGCAGCGCAGAAAGAGCGACCTCGCCCTGACCGTCGCCGCCACCATGGACAAGATCGTCATGATCGAGGCCGGTGCCAACGAGGTGGATGAGGACACCATGCTGGACGCCATCAAGGCCGCTCATGTGGAGATCAAGAAGATCATCGGGTTCATCAACAGCATCGTGGCCGAGCGCGGCAAGCCGAAGATCGATTTCCAGGTCGTGGGCCTCGATATGGATATGTTCCATGCCATCAAGGAGAAGTATCTGGACGACTTCAAGGCCGCCATGGACACCGACGACAAGAATGTGCGTGACGCCGCCCTGCTGCCCATCATGGACAAGATCGCCGGGGAGTACCCCGACCTGACCGACGCCGACCTCGACCTCGTCAGCTACAAGATGCAGAAGTACGTCGTCCGCCGCTGGCTGCTGGATGAGGGCAAGCGCGTGGATGGCCGCGGCATCAACGAGATCCGTCCGCTGGCCGCAGAGGTCGGCATCCTGCCCCGCGTGCATGGCTCCGGTATGTTCACCCGCGGCCAGACGCAGGTGCTCACCACCTGCACCCTCGGCGGCACCAAGGACAACCAGCTCATGGATGACCTGACCGACGAGCAGACCAAGCGCTACATCCATCACTACAATTTCCCGCCGTACTCCGTCGGCGAGGCCCGCGCACCCCGCAGCCCCGGCCGCCGCGAGATCGGCCACGGCGCACTGGCTGAGCGCGCTCTCGTGCCTGTGCTGCCCTCTCTGGAGGAGTTCCCCTACACCATCCGCTGCGTGTCGGAGGTCCTGTCCTCCAACGGCTCTACCTCGCAGGCTTCCATCTGCGGCTCCACGCTGGCTCTGATGGACGCAGGCGTGCCCATCAAGGCTCCCGTCGCCGGCATTTCCTGCGGCCTCATCACCGAGGGCGACCGCTGGATGACCATGCTGGACATTCAGGGCGTCGAGGACTTCCACGGCGACATGGACTTCAAGGTGGGCGGCACACGCAAGGGCATCACCGCCATCCAGATGGACATCAAGATCGACGGCCTGACCTACGACATCATCGCCGAGGCTTTCGAGAAGTGCCGCAAGGGCCGTCTGTACATCCTTGATGAGATCATCAAGCCGGTCATCGCCGAGCCTCACCATGAGCTGAGCCGCTGGGCACCCAAGATGTTCAGCATGATGATCCCCACCGATAAGATCAAGGACGTCATCGGCAAGGGCGGCAAGGTCATTCAGGACATCTGCGCTACCTGCAACTGCAAGATCGATGTGCAGGAGGACGGCCACGTCTTCGTCTCTGCGGTGGATCAGGAGGACGCAAAGCGGGCCATCTTTACCATCAGGACCATCGTGGAGGACCCCGAGATCGGTGCCATCTACAAGGGCAAGGTCACCCGCCTGATGAACTTCGGTGCCTTCGTCGAGATCGCTCCGGGCAAGGAAGGCCTCGTCCACATCTCCAAGCTGGACACCAAGCGGGTCGAGCGGGTGGAGGATGTGGTCGCCGTGGGCGATGCCATCGTCGTCAAGGTGACGGACATCGACCAGCAGGGCCGCATCAACCTGAGCCGCCGCGACGCCATTCTAGCTCTGGAAGCCAAGAAGGCACAGCAGGAGCAGGCTTAAATCACGCTTTCCGAAATGCCTCCGCGCGAAACGCGCGGGGGTATTTTTGTCTGCCGGGTGAAAAATTTTCAATTCCCCACCAAAAAAGTTTGTTGTAAGGGTTGACAAATCCTGTCAAGGCGAGTACAATAAACGCAATATCACAAAAATGGCTGTGAAGAGAAGAGTAAGCTTTCGCATGAGCCTTACCAGAAAGCCCGGAGGATGGAAAAGGGCAGGAAACAGGGAGCTGAAAATGGTCTCGGAGCTGCGCGGACGACGAGCAAGAGCACTAGTCCGCGACGGGTGCGCCCGTTAAAGCGTCCGGCTGTAAGCAGAAAGAGTTTCTGCCGCAGTTTTGAGGCAGTGTCCGTGAGGATGCTGTGAACCAAGGTGGTACCACGGAAGTTTCAGGCCTCCGTCCTTGTGCAGCGCAGAGCTGACAGGGACGGGGGCTTTTTTGAGCTTCCGGCCAGAGCTGGCGCGGACTGTGCCGCGCCGCCGTACATTTTATCCAAACAATAGAGAGGGAAAAAACTATGATTACTCGTCGTGATTTTCTGAAAGTTACTGGTGTTGCAGCCGCTGCTGCTGCCCTGACCGCCTGCGGCGGCTCTTCCTCCACCGCAAGCTCTGCTGCTTCCGGCGCTGCTTCCGCTGCCGCAAAGCTGGACAAGATCAAGGTCGCTGTCCCCAACGACACCACCAACGAGGCCCGCGCTCTGACCCTGCTGGAGAAGAACGGCTTCTTCAAGCTGAAGGCAGACGCCGGTCTGACCGCCACCAAGAACGACATCGAGGAGAACCCCCTGAATGTCACCGTCGATGAGGTCGAGGCTGCTCAGGTGCCCAACGTCCTGCAGGACGAGGATTACGCGGTCATCAACTCCAACTACGCCATCTCCGCTGGTCTGAACCCCATGACCGACGCTCTGGCCATGGAGGACGGCTCCTCTGCTTACGTCAACGTGCTGGTCTGCAAGGAGGGCAACGAGAACGAGCCGAAGATCAAGGCGCTGGTGGCTGCTCTGCAGAGCCAGCAGGTCAAGGACTTCATGGATGAAAACTACAAGGGCGCTGTTGTCTCTGTCGTCGAGGACCCCACCGACGGCTACGATCCCTCCATCGACTATGACGCACTGAACGGCGAGACCGTCAGCTGCGCCGCTACCCCCGCTCCCCACTGCGAGGTGCTGGAGGTCTGCAAGGAGATCCTGGCCGCCAAGGGCATCACGCTGGACATTCAGGAGTACGACGACTATGTGATCCCCAACACCATCGTCGAGGACGGCCAGTGCGACACCAACTACTTCCAGCATCAGCCGTATCTGGACAATTTCAATGAGGAGAAGGGCACCCATCTGGTGACGGTCGCCGGCATCCACGTCGAGCCGATGGGCATCTACGGCGGCAAGCAGGACAGCCTCGCCCCCATCGAGGGTTAAGACCCTACTAAGGAGTAAATTGTGATCGAGATCAAACACCTTTCCAAGACTTTCCAGATGAAGGATGGCGCGGTGAATGCGCTGAAAGACATCGACCTGACCATCCCCGATGGCTCCATCTACGGCATCATCGGTATGTCGGGCGCAGGCAAATCCACGCTGGTGCGCTGCATCAACCTGCTGGAACGCCCCACCGAGGGCAGCGTCGTCATCGACGGCACCGCGATGGAGACCCTGTCTCCCGCCGCCCTGCGGGAGCGCCGCCGGGACATCACCATGATCTTCCAGCAGTTCAATCTGCTGATGCAGCGCAGCTGCCTGAGGAACATTTGCTTCCCGATGGAGCTGGCGGGCGTGAAGAAGGCCGACGCCGAAAAGCGCGCCAGAGAGCTGCTGGAAATGGTGGGCCTGCCTGATAAGGCCAACGCCTACCCCGCCCAGCTCTCCGGAGGCCAGAAGCAGCGCATCGCCATCGCCCGTGCGCTGGCCACCGACCCCAAAGTCCTGCTCTGCGATGAGGCCACCAGTGCGCTGGACCCCAACACGACCCACGCCATCCTGACCCTCATCAAGGACATCAACAAAAAGCTGGGCATCACGGTGGTGGTCATCACCCATCAGATGAGCGTCGTGGAAGAGATCTGCGACCGGGTCGCCATTCTGGACGGCGGCGTGGTCGTGGAGCAGGGAGAGGTGCGCGAGATCTTCGCAAATCCCAAGACGGCTGCGGCCAAGCGCCTCGTCGCCCCCAACGGCGGCAGTGCGGCCCGCGACCTCTCGAGCTTTGCGCCCGACGACCACGTCGTGCGTGTGACCTTTAACGGCTCGTCCACCGCAAAGCCGCTGGTGGCGAGCCTCGCAGCGGAGAAGGGCATCCTTGTGTCGGTGCTCAGCGCCGACACCCGCGACCTGAGCGGCCAGTGCTATGGCTCGATGCTGCTCAAGCTTCCCCGCGATACCGAACAGGCAAAGCAGGCTGTGTGCTATATGCGCGGCCAGAATGGTGTGACCGTTGAGGAGGTGACCGGAGAATGAGCTTTGCAGATTATGGCTTCGCCATCTGGGAGACGTTCTATGTGACCGTCCTCTCCACGGCATTTTCTCTGGTGCTGGGCCTGCCGCTGGGCGTTCTGCTGGTGGCGGGCGACAAGGACGGCGTGCTGCCCCTGCCGGGCTGGCTGATGCACATCCTGAACATCGTCATCAACATCCTGCGCAGCGTGCCTTTCCTCATCCTGATGATCTGCGTCTTCCCGCTGACCCGCGCCATCGTGGGTACCACCGTCGGCACCAAGGCCACCATCGTTCCGCTGGTGGTCGCGGCCTTCCCCTTTGTGGCCCGCCTCGTGGAGACGAGCCTGCGCGAGCTGGACGAGGGCGTCGTGGAGGCAGCCCAGAGCATGGGCGCGACCCCCTTCCAGATCATCACCAAGGTCATGATCCCCGAGTGCCTGCCCGGCCTCATCTCCAGCATGACCACTGCCCTGACCACCATCCTCGGCTACTCGGCTATGTCCGGTGTCATCGGCGGCGGCGGTCTGGGCAAGATCGCCCTGTCCTACGGCTACTACCGTTATCAGACCAACATCATGATCGTCTGCGTCGTGCTGCTGGTGCTCATGGTGCAGGTGTTCCAGACCGTCGGCACCCTCTGGGCGACCAAGAGCGATAAGCGGCTGAGAAAGTAAGTGGTCGCTCAACCTCTCCGTCACGGCTGTCGCCGTGCCACCTCCCCTAACGAGGGGAGGCTTTGGCATAGCGGAAAGCTTTCCCTCTTCGCCAGAGGCTCCCCTACAAGGGGAGCTGTCGAGCAAATGCGAGACTGAGAGGTTGGATGGAAGGACGGCCTGACCGTAGGTTGTAAACTTAGAGGTTTCGGCTTCCAGCAGGGAATAAAATTTAACGAACCGATTCCCCGCCGGAGGCCTGCCCTCTGGCGGGGAATTGTGCTATACAGACAAACCCAGTAAAGGAGTATGTTGCAATGAACCGTGATACCATCTGCGTGCAGGGCGGCTACACCCCCGGCAACGGCGAACCCCGTCAGATCCCCATCATCCAGTCCACCACCTTCAAGTACGCCACCAGCGAGGACATGGGCAAGCTGTTCGACCTCGAGGCCGACGGCTACTTCTACTCCCGCCTGCAGAACCCCACCTGTGATCTGGTGGCGAAAAAGATCTGCGAGCTGGAGGGCGGCACCGCCGCCATGCTGACGTCCAGCGGTCAGGCCGCAAACTTCTTCGCACTGTTCAACCTCTGCGAGGCGGGCGACCACATCGTGGCGTCCAGCACCATCTACGGCGGCACCTTCAACCTCATCTCCGTCACCATGAAGAAGATGGGCATTACCGCCACCTTTGTGGACCCGCTGTGCAGCGAGGAGGAGCTGGACGCTGCCTTCCAGCCCAACACCAAGGTCGTGTTCGGCGAGACCATCGCCAACCCTGCTCTCACTGTGCTGGACATTGAGAAGTTCGCCAAGGCCGCCCACGCCCACGGCGTACCCCTCATCGTGGACAACACCTTCCCCACGCCGGTCAACTGCCGCCCCTTCGAGTGGGGGGCTGACATCGTGACCCACTCGACCACCAAATATATGGACGGCCATGGTGCGGTGCTGGGCGGTGCCATCGTGGACGGCGGAAAGTTCGACTGGATGGCCCACGCCGACAAGTTCCCCGGCCTGTGCACCCCCGACGAGAGCTATCACGGCATCACCTACGCCGAGCGCTTTGGCAGGGAGGGGGCATTCATCACCAAGGCCACCGCACAGCTGATGCGGGACTTCGGCTCGATGCAGTCCCCCATGAACGCCTATATGCTGAACCTCGGCCTTGAGAGCCTCCACGTCCGGATGCAGCGCCACTGCGAGAACGGCATGGCCGTCGCAAAGTTCCTCGAGGCCCACCCGAAGGTGGCCTACGTCAACTACTGCGGCCTCGAGAGCAGCCCCTACCATACACTGGCCCGGAAGTATCTGCCCAACGGCAGCTGCGGCGTCGTCTCCTTTGGTCTGGCCGGAGGCCGCGAGGCGGCCAGCACCTTCATGAAGGAGCTGAAGCTTGCCGCCATCGAGACCCATGTGGCCGATGCCCGTACCTGCTGCCTCAACCCGGCCTCCAGCACCCATCGCCAGATGAACGACGAGCAGCTGGCCGCTGCCGGTGTACCTGCCGAGCTGGTGCGGATGAGCTGCGGACTGGAAAGCAGCGAAGACCTCATCGCAGATATTGCACAGGCACTCGATAAAATCTAAGGAGAAATCGCTATGCCCCTGATCATCCCCAAGCCCCTTCCCGCCTATGACGCCCTCTACGAGGAAAATGTTTTCGTCATGCACCGGGAACGGGCGCTCTCCCAGCACATCCGCCCGCTGGAGATCCTCATCCTGAACCTCATGCCGACGAAGATCGCGACTGAGACGCAGATCGCCCGCCTGCTGGCCAATACGCCCCTTCAGGTGCACATGACCCTGCTGCAAACGGCCAGCCATGCGGCGACCCATGTCTCGGCGGCCCACCTCGAGGCGTTCTACAAGACCTTCGACGAGGTGAAGAACAACCGCTACGACGGCATGATCATCACCGGCGCACCGGTGGAGAAGATCGACTTCGAGCGGGTGGATTACTGGCCGGAGCTGTGCGAGATCATGGACTTCAGCGAGACGAATGTTTACTCCACCCTCCACGTCTGCTGGGGCGCACAGGCGGGGCTTTATTACCACTACGGCATCCGCAAACAGCTGCTGAACGAGAAGATGTTCGGCGTCTTCGAGCACAGGGTCACACGCCCCTCGAACCCGCTGGTGCGGGGCTTCGATGAGGTGTTCTACGCCCCCCACAGCCGCCACACCGGCATCTCCCGCGAGGATGTGCTGAACTGCAAGGCCCTGCGCATCCTTGCTGAGAGCGACGAGGCAGGCCCCTTCCTGATGAGCACTGAGAATGGCCGGCAGATCTTCGTCACCGGCCATCCGGAGTACGACAAGTACACCCTCGATGCCGAGTACAAGCGGGATGTGGCCAAGGGCCTGCCCATCGCTGTGCCGAAGAACTACTACCCGGAGGACGACCCCGCCCAGCCGCCCCTCTTCCGCTGGCGCGCTCACGCACATCTGCTGTATGAGAACTGGCTGAACTACTACGTCTACCAGAATACGCCCTACGACTTGGGAGCCATCAAGCGGGTGGAGCACGAGGAAGAATAAACAAAGAACGCCCTCTCCGCACGAAACGAAGAGGGCATTTTTGCAAGGAGGATCTCTATGGGAATCGAATCAGAATGGAAGGACCGGGGCATCCGGGTGGGCAAGCTGCCCTGCGGCCCGCTGGACAAGATCAGTGACGTGCCGGGCGTCACGGTGGGCCACTGCACGCTGGCGCACGGTGAGGTCCAGACCGGCGTCACCGCCCTGCTGCCCCATCCGGGGGATATTTTCCACGATAAGGTGATGGCGGCCAGCCACGTCATCAACGGCTTTGGCAAGACTACCGGCCTTGTCCAGATCGAGGAGCTGGGCACGCTGGAAACGCCCATCCTCTTCACCAACACCCTCAGCGTGGGCACGGTGGAGACGGCGCTGGTGAAGTATATGCTGGACCGGAACCCTGATATCTGCGAGACCACCGGCAGCGTCAACCCGGTGGTCTGCGAGTGCAACGACAGCGGCCTGAACGACATCCGGGGCCTCCACGTCACCGAGGAAAATGTGTGGGCTGCGCTGGCCGACTGCCGCGCCGACTTCGCCGAGGGCGCGGTGGGCGCAGGCCGGGGGATGCGCTGCCATGGCCTGAAGGGCGGCATCGGCTCGGCCTCCCGCGTGGTGGAGCTGGACGGAACGCCCTACACCATCGGTGCGCTGGTGCTCTCCAACCACGCCGTCTTTGACGACCTCGTGGTGGCGGGCACCCCCATCCAGACCCTGCTGGACGCCAGCATCCCGCCCCACGAGGACAAAGGCTCCATCATCACGGTGCTGGCGACGGACATCCCCCTCAGCGAGCGCCAGCTGCGGCGGCTCTGCCACCGGGCGCTGGTGGGCCTGTCCCGCACCGGCTCCTTCTGCGGAAACGGTTCGGGCGAGATCGTCATCGCCTTCACCACCGCGAACCGGGTGCCCCATGACTCGGAAAAGGCCATCCTGCCGATGGGCATGGTCCACGACGACGCCATCAACCCGCTGTTCCGGGCCGTGGCCGAGTGCGTGGAGGAGAGCGTCCTGAGCAGCCTGCTCCACGCGGAGACCGTCACCGGCCATCATGGCCGGACGGTGAAGAGCCTGCGGGAGCTTCTGAACCTGTAAAAAGAAACCGGGAGACGTGAAAATGTCTCCCGGTTTCTGCGTTTTATCTGCGGGGTCTGCGCACCGGCTTTTTCTTCCGGACGCTGTAGCCGAAGGTGCCCAGCTTTTTGCCCAGCGCCAGATATTCGCCGTGGCTGTAGACGATGAGCCTGGCTTTATCGAGGCAGAGCTTGCCATTCTCGTCCAGCAGACTTTCGTCCACATCGCAGGCGGCGACTTCGGCGAGGAAGAGGTCGTGGCTGCCCAGCGGGATGACCTGCGTCACCCGGCATTCCAGATTGACAGGGCTTTCGGCGAGGATGGGGCAGTCCGTCAGCACTGAGCCGGGGGCGGCATGGAGGCCGCAGGCCGCGAATTTATCGAAGTCCCGGCCGCTCCTGACGCCGCACCAGTCCACCGACTTCACCAGCGCCTCGGTGGGCAGGTTGATGGCGAACTGTCCGCTCTCCTTGATGAGGTGGTGGCTGTACCGCTCGGGGCGGACGCTGATGGACACCATGCTGGGCTGGGTGCAGATGGTGCCCGTCCAGCCGATGGTGATGAGGTTTGGCTTTTCCAGCCCGCCGCAGGACACCAGTACCGGCGGTTCCGGGTTCAGCAGGGTGCTGCCCCGCCAGCTCTGTTTGCTCATCCGTGATACTTCCTTTCGTAGGGTGCCCATGTCCGCTCGCTGATGATGTAGCGGGGGCGGGCTTTGGTTTCCATGTAGATCTTGCCGACGTATTCGCCGATGACGCCCAGACAGACCAGCTGGACGCCGCCCATGAAGCAGACGATGCAGATGGTGGAGGCCCAGCCGGCCACGACGCTGCCCCTGACCGCCTGCACGATGGCCCAGACGACGCCGATGAAGCTGATGAGGCTGACCACGATGCCGGCCCCGGTGATGAGGCGGATGGGCTTGTTCGACAGGCTGGTGATGCCATCGAAAGCAAGAGCCAGCATCTTGCGGAGCGGGTAATGGCTCTCACCGGCCAGACGCTCGTGGCGCTCGTAGTAGACGGTGTCGCTGGGGTAGCCCACCAGCGGCACCATGCCCCGCAGGAAGATGTTCACCTCGCGGTAGTCGGCGAAGCTTTCCAGCACACGGGTGCTGATGAGGCGGTAGTCGGCGTGGTTGAAGACGATGTCGGCCCCCAGCGCGTTCATCACATGGTAGAAGCCCTCGGCGGTGAACCGCTTGAAGAAGGTATCGGTGTCCCGGCGGCTGCGTACGCCATAGACCACCTCGGCCCCGGCGAGATACTTCTTGACCATCTCGTCCATGGCGTTGATGTCGTCCTGACCGTCGCAGTCGATGGAGATGGTAATGTCGCAGCTGCCGCTGTGGAGCGCCTCCATCAGCCCGGCCAGCACAGCGTTCTGGTGGCCGCGGTTGCGGCTCTGGGAGATGCCGATGAAGTGCTCGTCCTCAGCGGCAAACTTCTGGATGAGGGACCATGTGGCGTCGCGGGAGCCGTCGTTGACAAAGAGCACCCGGCTCTTCTCGCTGACAAGGCCCGCTGCGGCGAGGTCGTTGATCTTTTTCAGGAACAGGGGGGCCGTGATGGGCAGCACCTGCTCCTCGTTGTAGCAGGGGATGACGATCCATAGGATAGGTTTGGACATGATGAAGTTCTCCTTTTATATAAAGGCTCTCCCTCTGGGAGAGCTGGCGCGAAGCGCCTGAGAGGGCAAGCCAACTGCGATAGAGCCACCGCACAGCGATAAGCAGGCTCCTTGTCAGAGCGATACTATCACCGCGCCTGCGCTTATCCGTCAGCATCCTTGCCCTCTCCGTCACCTTCGGTGACACCTCTCCCAAAGGGAGAGGCTGTTACAGCACCATCCTTCTCAGCGCTTCCGGCTCCAGCAGCTTGAAGCTGCTCCGATAGGTCTCCAGCAGGCCGTCCCGCTGCATGAGGCTCAGCTCCCGGGAGAGGGCGCTGCGGTCGCAGTTGAGGTAATCGGCCAGCTGGATGCGGGAGTAGGGGATGGTGAAGGTAAGACTGTGGTGCACCTCCGCCTCGCTGAGGAGGTAGGCACACACCTTGGCCCGCAGGCTCTTGAGCAGCAGCAGGTCCACCCGGCGGGAGAGGAGGAAGTATTTGTCGCTGATGGTGCGCACGAGATTCTGCAGCACCCGCTGGCGGGCCGGGTCGGCCCCGGGCAGCAGGAGCCTTTCGTAGGGCATCAGCAGCACCTCACAGGGGGCGGAGGCCATCACCGTCACCGGGCTGGAAAGGCTCGAGCCGCCCAGCACGTCGCCGAATACGCCGCCCGGCCCCATCTGGCTGATGGGCAGACGTGCTCCGCTGGCGGCGGGATGATAGGCCTCGATGGTGCCCGAGAGCACCACGCCCACCCGGCGGTTGGGCTGCCCGGCCAGCACGAGGGTCTCGCCCCGGCTGTAGGTGCGCAATACGGCTCCTACGTTGCCCAGCAGGACCCGGAGCGATTCGGCCTCCAGCCCGGCGAACAGAGAGGTGGATTGTAACAGCGGAAGATAATTTTCCATACCCATTCCGTGAGGTTTTCCCCGGGCCCTCACCGCCCTTCTGCGATTCCGTTGCATATGCAACGGTATTTTTTCTTTTATTATAGTAAACTTGGGAGCGTAAAGCAAATGGTTTTTGCAAATTCTCTGTGGGAAAATTTATCCCGATGAAAGTGAGGAACTGTACAAAATGAAAAAACTGACGTCTCTGCTGCTGTCGGCGGCGCTGCTGGTGAGCATGCTGGCCTGCGGCGCATCGGCCAAGACCAACACCAAGGTGCGGATCGCCGGCCTGAAAGGCCCCACCACCATGGGCCTCGTCAATCTGCTGAGCATGGAGAAGGAGGGCACCGCCTCCCTCGACTACGACCTGCAGCTCTACGGCGCAGCCGATGAGATCGTGCCCAAGCTCATCAAGGGCGACCTCGATATGGCCGCGATCCCGGCCAACCTCGCCGCCACCCTCTACCAGAAGACGAACGGCGGCATTCAGGTCATGGCGGTGAACACGCTGGGCGTGCTCTACGTCGTGGAGAAGGGCGACACCGTCCACAGCTTCGCCGACCTCAAGGGCCGCACCATCCTCTCCACCGGCAAGGGCACGACGCCGGAATACGTCCTGCGTTACCTGCTCCGGAAGAACGGCCTCGACCCCGACAAGGATGTGAAGATCGAGTATTACAGCGAGGCCTCTGAGGTCACGGCCCAGATGGCCGCTGCCAAGAAGGACGCCATCGCCGTTCTGCCCCAGCCTTACGTCACAGCCGCCCAGATGAAGGACAGCAGCCTCCGCGTCGTCCTCGATCTGACCCGCGAGTGGAACAAGGTCTGCGATACCCAGCTCATTACCGGTGTCACCGTGGTGCGCACCGAGTACGCCAAAAAGAACCCTGACATCATCGCCGCCTTCCTGACCGACTACCAGAAGAGTGTCAAGGCTGCCAATGAGGACATCGACGGCACCGCCGCTCTGTGTGAGCAGGTCGGCGTGGTGGCCAAGGCAGCGATCGCCAAGAAGGCCCTGCCCAAGTGCAATATCGTCTACCGCAACGGCGAGGAAATGAAGAAGGACATCTCCGCCTATCTGCAGGTGCTCTATGATGCCTCGCCCGCTTCTGTGGGCGGCAAGCTGCCGGACGATGGCTTCTACTACACCGAGCCGTCCGTCCTCCGCAAGGTCATGGCGGCCATCCGCAACTCTGCAAAATAAGTTTTGCAACGAAAAACTGCCGCACAGCTGTACGGCAGTTTTTTCACGTTATAAGACGAGGCCGGCACCGATGCCGATGAGGGCCGGGAGAAGCCAGCCGAAGCCGAGGCCGCTCAGAGGCAGGGCGTTCATGAACCCGGAGAGAGGGCCGAAGGGCAGGGCGGCGGGGATGCTCTGAAGGGCGGTAAAGAGGACGCCCAGCCGCCAGACCAGAGGGCGCTGGAACCGTTCCGGCAGAAACTCCACCACGATGAGGATGATGGCGATGGGGTAGATGGCGTTCAGCACCGGGACGGAGAGGCTCAGGATGTCCGCAAGGCCGATGTTGGCCAGAAGCATACTCATCAGTGCGAAGAAAGCCGCGATGGCAGGGTAGGACAGCCGGGGCAGCAGCTCATGGAAGTATTCGCCCACGCTGGCGATGAGTCCTACACAGGTGTTGAAGCAGGCGATGACGAAGATGGCGGCTAACAGAACCTGTCCCACCCGGCCGAACAGGCCGTCGGCCAGCGCCGTCAGGACGGCCGCGCCGGTGTCACAGCCGGGGAACGCTGCCCCCGAGATGCCGCCGATGTGGGTCAGCATGGCGTAGACCACCAGCAGCATCCCGCCTGCGACGAGTCCGGCCCGGATGGTGCCCCGCCGCACGGCGGCTTCTTCCGTGATGCCGACAGCCTGAATGTTCAGGGCGATGACGGCTCCGAAGTTGAGCGCCGCCAGCGCGTCCATGGTCTGGTAGCCGTCCAATATTCCCTGTGCGGCGGGGAGGGCGGCGTAAGCCGCGGTGGGCACGCCGTAGCCGGAGGCAGCAGGGCGGAGGAGGCAGCCCGCGAACAGCACCACGATGAGCACCAGCAGGGTGGGGCAGAGGATGCGGCCCAGCCGCTGGGTCAGCTTTTCGGGCCGGAGGGCCACGAAGTACGCTGCCGTGAAGAATACAAGGGAGTAGAGGAACTGCCCCGGCGTGCTCCGCCCCACCAGCGGGGTCAGCATCTCAAAGGAGGTGCTGGCCGTGCGGGGGATGGCGAGGCAGGGGCCGATGGACAGGTAGACCAGCACAGCGAACACCTGCGCAAAGCGGGGATGTACCCGCCCGGCCAGCACGGGCAGACCGCCCGCCCGCGCCACCGCCGCCACGCCCGCGATGGGCAGGCCGATGGCGCTGACGGCAAAGCCTGCAAAGGCGAGCCAGAGCGCCGTCCCGGCCTGTGCGCCGAGGAAGGGCGGAAAGATGAGGTTGCCCGCCCCGAAGAACATCGAGAACAGGGTAAACCCCACCAGAAAGAGCTTTTTGCCCCGGAGGGCCTGCGTGGATTCGTGCATGGTCATCTCTCCCAGTCGTGCGCAGGAGCGCGTAAAATATGAAACACAGATTGCTTTATTACAGTGTAGAATTTTATCCCCTTCATGTCAAGAGAAGAAAAGATGAAGGATTGTATTCTTTCACATGATGTGATATTCTGAAAGCGGAAAAGAGAGGAGCGGAGAAACAGATGGAAAAAACAAAAAAACGCCGCCTTCAGCTCTTGGCGGCGTCGGTCTTCTGGCTGGGCGTCTGGCAGGCGGCGGCAATGGCCATCGGGCAGGAGGTCTTTCTGGTCTCGCCGGTGCAGGCGCTGGGGACGTTGGTGCAGCTTCTGCCGCAGGCGGAGTTCTGGCAGCGGGTGGCGTTCAGCGCCGGGCGCATCCTGCTGGGCTTCGGGCTGGGTGCGCTGTCCAGTGCCGTGCTGGCGGTGGCGGCGGAAAAATGGGAGTGGGTGGACGCCCTTCTCGCCCCAGTGATGCAGCTGGTCAAGGCCACCCCGGTGGCCAGCTTCATCATTCTGGCGCTGGTGTGGGTCAGCGGCTCGTCCCTGTCGGTCCTCATCAGCTTCCTGATGGTGCTGCCCGTCCTCTACGGCGCGGTGCGCACCGGCATCGGGAGCGCCGACCGCCAACTCCTCGAGATGGCGCAGGTGTTCCGCCTGCCGCTGGGGCGGCGTCTGCGGGCCGTCTGGCTCCCGGCGGTGCTGCCTGCGTTCCGGCAGGGGTGCAGCGTGGCGCTGGGCATCTGCTGGAAGAGCGGCGTGGCGGCGGAGGTCATCGGCCTGCCCGATGGCAGCATCGGCGACGCCCTCTATCGGGCGAAGATCACCCTCTCCACCGGGGAGCTGTTTGCATGGACCTTCGTCATCATCCTGCTGAGCGCGGTGTTCGAAAAGCTCTTCCTCGCCCTGCTGGACAGGGCGGTGGCGGCAGTTCTGGGCGAAGAGGGGGCATAAAAATGGAAGAATATCATAACAACCTGGAAATAAAGGGTCTGACAAAACGTTTTGGAGAGAAAACGCTCTTCGAAGGCCTGTCCCTGACGGTGGACGGCCCGGCGGTGCTCTGGGCACCCAGCGGCTGGGGCAAGACGACCCTGCTGCGCATCCTGATGGGGCTGGAAGTGCCCACCTCCGGCAGCGTGGAGGGGGTGGGCCGGGTCGGCGCGGTCTTTCAGGAGGACAGGCTCTGCCCCCAGCTCACCGCAGAGGAAAATGTGGCGCTGGTGCTCCCGGCAGAGCAGTACAAGGCAAAAACGAAATACAAAGAGCAGATAAAGAAAGATCTTATACAGCTTGGACTCGACGATGAGGCCCTCGCCCTGCCGGCCCGGAACCTCTCCGGCGGCCAGAAGCGGCGCACCGCCCTCCTGCGCGCCCTCTGGGCCGAGAGTGACACCCTCCTGCTGGACGAGCCGTTCACCGGGATGGACCCCGCCGCCATGAAAAAAGCCGCAGCCATGCTCAAAGCACGCTGCGGCGCAAAGCCCGTCCTGTTGGCGACCCATGACCAAGCGGCCATCCGGGAGCTGGGGTGGAGGGTCATTGAATTGGGGTAGGGCGATTGTAATTTGAAAGAATTTATGCTATGCTAGGAATGCAGTCTCCGGACTGCAAAGGTGTTGCCTCAAACGCAGGCGGCGAACGCTCCTTACCGATGCGCTCTTGTTTAACTTTCGAGTGAACAGGCATCGGGAGAGCGGCTTTTTTGGCGCATACTCCCGATGTTCTGGCAGAAGGAGGAATGGCGCATGACTCTGTCCGAGGTTTTGCTGCTGTTGACGCTCGTCTTCAGCGTAGCCTATGGTGTCTTCGACATTACATGGAAAATCAGCCATGACGACAAAGATCATAAAAACAAAAAAGACTGACCGCCACCTACTTCCCCAAGTATGCCGGGCAATCTTTTTTGCTCGCGTATGGTAAGGAGCTAGCCGTTTTTGGGGCAGCACCTTTTGTATTTCTAGTATATGCGTTTTAACGTGGATTGTCAAGGAGGAAGCTGTATGAAAGGATCGATCTTCCACAAAATGCAGACGAGCACCTGCTGGATCGTCTGTCTCGTACTGCTTGGCGTCTACCTCTTCGCCGCCCTCCGCCCGGGGGTCTGGCTGCGGGACGCCTTTTTGTACCGGCAGGCAGACGGCAGCTTTTCGGGCAAGGACGCCTATGCGGCCTACACCCTGCAGCTTTCCGGGACGGAGAGCGAAGCTGAGGCGGCGTTCACGCTGGACGGAGAGACGAGGCATTACCGCATCGAGGCAAAGGACGGCGCAGAGGTGAAGATCTATCAGGACGGGGCGCTTATCTTTGCCGGGAGCGCGCTGGGCGACCCCGGGGATGCCATCCTCTGGCGGGAGGACGACGGGGACCTGGCCGACGAGGTGAAGGTCATCGTCAATGGCGAATACCAGAAGGCCGACCTCTGGCCCAGCTGCGGCTGGCTCTACAATGTGGCCGTCGGCGGACGGCGGGAGACCCGGGGCAGTGTGGCCCTCCTGCTGCCGATGGGGGCGCTGGCGCTGCTGCTGTTGCTGGATCTCCGCTTTCCGCTGCTGTTCTGGGATCTCCGCCATGGGCTGGAGGTGTACGGCGGCGAGCCGACCGACTGGTACTACTCGATGCAGCGGGTGGGCCGCATCACCGACATCGTTGGCATTTTTGTGCTGGCGGCTCTGAGCTTTGTCCTCCACTGAGGCTCACAGCAGCTCGGCGAGGATGCTGTTCTGCACAATAAGCCCGGCGGGGGTGAGGGCGAGGGTGCGGCCGTCGAAGCTGGCGTAGCCGCTCTTCACGCAGTTCTGCACGAAAGCCCGCTGCGCGGTGGAAAGCTCCCTGCCATAGCGCTTTTTGTATTCGTCGAGGTTCAGGCCCTTGCGGAGACGGAGCTGCAGGATGAGATAATCTTCCGCCCCGCAGCCGCCGTCCATGACCGGCGCGGCCTCGTCCCGCAGGAAAGCCTCGGTGTCGGCCGGGTAGTAGAACCGTTTGCCGCCCATGCAGGAGTGGGCGGCGGGGCCGATGCCCAGATAGTCGCCGCAGTCCCAGTAGATGAGGTTGTGCTTTCCCTCATAGCCGGGGCGGGCGAAGTTCGAGATCTCGTACTGCAGATACCCGTGGTGCTCCAGCTGCTCGACGGCATAGAGGTAGAAGTCCGCCGCCTCGTCGGAGGTAGGCAGGCCCTCGGGGGGCGTCCGGCCAAAGGCAGAGTCCGGCTCTATCTTTAAGAGGTAGGCCGAAATGTGCGTCGCGCCGCCCTCCTCGATAAGCTCCAGCGTCTCGTCGAACTCGGCCTGCGTATAATGGGGCAGGGCCAGCATGATGTCGCCGCTGATGTTCTCGAATCCGGCCCGGCGTGCGGCGGCAAAGGCTGCACGGGCCTGCTTCGCGGTGTGGGGGCGGCCCAGCGTCTTGAGCTGGCTGTCCCGGGCCGACTGAACACCGAAGGAGACGCGGTTGACGCCTGCGGCGCGGAACGCCCGGAGGGACGCCTCCGTCACCGTCTCGGGGTTCGCTTCCAGTGTGATCTCCGCGCCCGGCAGGGGCTGGGCGGCGTCGATGAGGCGGGCAGCGTCGTCGGGGGCGAGGAGGCTGGGGGTGCCGCCGCCGAAATAGAGGGTGTCCGGCCGCAGGGGGGCGTCCGGCGCAAAGCGGGAAAGCTCCCGCAGCAGGGCGTCCACATAGGCGCGGGGCACGCCGCGCTGGCCGGGGGCGGAGTAAAAATCGCAGTACCGGCATTTGGAAAAACAGTAGGGAATATGCAGATAAAGTCCGAGGGACATCAAATATCACAGCCTTTTTCATGAATCGTTCATTTCTATGCAGTATACTATATTTTGTAGACCGGGGCAAGGCCGAGGCCGACGCCCTGATTTTGAATGGAGGATTCCCTATGGATTACAACAACTATGACCGCGGCTATGCGGAGCCTTCGATGAGCGCATCGGACTATATGACCCGCACCTACCGCTGGATGGCCGGCGGCCTGCTCGTCACCTTCGCAATGGCCTATATCACGGCGACCACGCCGCTCATTTATCTGGTCGATTCCCTCTACTTCCTGCTCACCATCGGTGAGCTGGCGCTGGTGTTCATGCTCAGCGCCCGGGTGCAGAGGATGTCCATCGACGGGGCACGGGCCGCATTCTTTGGCTACGCCATCCTCAACGGCATGGTGCTGAGCTACTATTTCCTGCTCTTCTCGGTGGGCACGCTGGTCATGGCCTTCCTCGCCACGGCGGTCTATTTCGGCCTCATGGCTGTGTACGGCACCACCACCCATAAGGACCTCACCGGCTGGGGCCCCCGCCTGATGATGGCTCTGGTGGCCATGATCGTCACCAGCCTCGTGGGCGCGCTCTTCGGTTTTGGCTTCGGTGCCTCGGTGCTCTACTGCGGCATCGGTCTGGTGGTGTTCATGCTGCTCACCGCCTACGACACCCAGAAGCTGCGCCAGATCTACGCCTACTACGCAGGCGACGCCGAGATGGCCGAGAAGGCTTCCATCTACGGCGCACTGACCCTCTATCTGGACTTCATCAACATCTTCCTCTATGTCGTCCGCCTGCTGGGCATGAACAGCCGCAGCCGCAACAACTAAAGTGCTTCTTTTGGCCCTCGTCCGGTACGCTGGATGGGGGCTTTTTTGCACGATGATTGACGGGATGAGAGGGGAATGCTATAATAAAAGAAAACGAAAGAAGGCCGGCAGAGCGTGGAATTGACGATTGAAAACCTGCGCACACTATCCAGTGGTGGGCGGATATTCCTGACTGCTCACTCTCAGGCTCGGCTTTATGAGCGGGGTATCCGCTTGGCGGATATTCGTCAGGCCATCCAGAGCGGAAAAATCATTGAATATCGCCCGGACGACTACCGATGTCCGTCGTGTCTGGTGCTGGGCGTGAATCTGGCTGGCCGCTGGCTCCATGTAGTGTGCGGTATCCATGAGGAGGCATTATGGATACTGACAGCTTATTGGCCAGACCTCGAGCACTGGAATGTCTCCTATACAGAGCGAAGAAAGAAAGGGGAATGAACATGACCTGCTTTTTCTGCAAGGGCGAGATGAAGCCCGGCACGACTATCCACACCGTACAGCTAAAGAACTGTGTCGTTGTCATCAAAAATGTTCCCTGTATGAAGTGTGAACAGTGCGGTGAGGTCGTTCTGTCGGCAGATACGATAGAAAAGATAGAGCGTATTTTGCAGACTGTCGAAAAGGCTGTGGCAGAGATCACGGTCGTAAACTTCCCGGATTGTGCTGCATAAAAAATAAGGGTGCCGCCGTGCAGAGCTGATATGAACCCCAAAAGTTAGACAAAAAACGAATTAAGCGGCCCCAACGGTC
>ENA-OVFS01000552-OVFS01000552.1-human-gut-metagenome-genome-assembly--contig:-NODE-552-length-36343-cov-15.828373_pt1 | contig 36343 bp, 50 predicted proteins | sample MGYA00237763_ERZ505405 | MGnify/ENA primary metagenome ERZ505405 (study PRJEB26158, sample SAMN06016401) | human gut metagenome | biome: human gut; feature: ankylosing spondylitis patient; material... | reverse complement strand
TCTACCGCTATGACGGCTATTGCGAACAATAAGACCGCTATTACCGCCGTAGAAGCGTCTGCTGTTGCGAAAAACGCGCTTTACAATAGTCCGCTCAAGACTTCTATCTCTAATATTGCAAGCACGAGCAGCTGGACAACGCGCCGAAACGGCAAGATTTGGCTTATTTCTTTCCGTCAGATGTGGGGTTCAGGCAACACTTCTATGCAACACCGGAGTACGTTGAAAGATGGCGGAACAGTATCTTGCACGGCTTCGCAGTCCTATAATACGGATTACCGCATTGACCGTTTTATGGACAGCATTACCAATTACAATAGCGCCGGCGGTATCGGAAACGTCTGCACTTACTACTTTATTCCGTGCTAAGAATGGACGTATTATCTCAATAAGATGTACCGAACACCCGAAATACGCAGCATTTACCGCGTATACTCGGGCGTTTACGGTTCATTTGTGCAGAGATACGCACTTTCAACTGCTTAAAAGTAGCTTTCAAGCAAGTCTGCTGCGCATTATTGAGATAAGACGACATAAATTTTACTTCGCATAGGCGAAAATACCGCAGCAATAAGCGTCGCCGCTCTCGGCAAAAGTGCAGCCGCCAATGCAGACAAACTTAGCCTGCACACCGCCTGTTGTGTAGTCATCGGTGTTATAGCCGTCGCCTTTATTGGTAGACGTGCTACCGGCGGTATTGCCCGTCTGAAGGTGCGTAACCGTACCGGTAACCTGTGTACCATTGCTCCAAGCGCCGATTTTCTTGCACAAAAAGATGGACTGGTTTGCTGTTGCAGTCGTATCGGTAGATCCACCGGAAACTGCTCTTTTCGTACCACTGTCGATATAGTCGAACTTTTTGCTGAAATAAGTCGTATTTCCAACAGAGGACAGCATTTTGTCGAAATTGGACTGCAAATACGAGCTTCCGGCAAACTTTGTGCGTGCTGTGCCGTTCTTCAGTACCGCGTTCAGAGCAGAGGCAGCGGAAGCGATCGCCGTCATAGCGGTAGAAGATGTAACCACCGCGTTGAGTGCAACGCTGTTGTTGATCACCGCCGCCATAGCGGTAGAGGACGACGCAATGGCTGCCATGTTGGCATAGTCCGCCGGGTTCAGGCCGGCAGCACCGGCGGCATACTTTGCAGTTGCCATGTCGGATGCTGCGATTGCGCCCTTCGCTGTCTGCGACTTCTCGATAGCCGCCATAGCGGTAGAAGATGTAACCACCGCGTTGAGTGCAACGCTGTTGTTGATCACCGCCGCCATAGCGGTAGAAGAGGCAGCAACGGCGGACATATCCGCATACGCCGAGCAGGACAGTCCGGCGATGGTGGCAACCATCTTACCGACCGCGACACCGCTGCCGGACACAGCGCGACTTTTCAGCGGATCGTTCATAATTTCGTTGCAGCGGCTTTCATCGCCCAGCAGATCGTCCCACGAACTGAACTCATAGAACTGCCCGAGCCAAGTATAGACCGCGTCGTCTGCGACATCGCTGTTCAGCAGCAGGTCGAGCAGCTGCGCGCTATTGCGGTCCTCCTTCCCGATCGGGACGCTGAGCACGACCGACACGCCGCCCAGATTGCTCGCAAACTCCTTTGCGTGTGTCGGGCTTGCCATGATTGCTTCCATCTTGTGAACGCCCTTTCTATAGTTGCCCTTGAGGGCGTTTGCGTAGTTGATAAAGTCAAGCTGATTTACGCCTAACATTATCGCTCACCTCCAAATTCGACTGCGATATAGTGGATTTTCACCGCGGTGGCTGTGGTTGTACTTCCGTTGACGAGCGTGTTCGCGCTATGCGACGGCGTCGATCCGGACGAGCCGCCGGTGTAGTAGCTGCCGGTCGATAGGGTTCTCAGACAGTACAGAAACCCGTCAGCAGTAACAGACTTGACCTGCACGATGCCGTCAAAGTCCTCGGCCTGGCAGACGACCTGCGGTGCAGCGTCGAACGCCTCCCTAAACTTGAACGTGTTCCAGCCTGCCCCGGCGTTCGTGATAGTGCCAACCTCAAGGGCGGTGTCCTCCAGTTCCCCAACGTCACCGGAGCCGCCGCCGCTTACAGCGAGTGCAGCAAGCATTTCAAAAGCATCTTTCGGTTCCGCTGTATCCGTATTCAGGCCAAGCGCAACACACACTGCGTCCGGCAGTACATTTCCCTTACTATAAACACTGCCATCCTGACTGGCATTATCTGCATAAGAGAGCACGCCCTCGATGGTCTGCCCATCGTCCATCGTAATTCTGATACGATTTGCCTTACCCAGTTCCGGTAATCTATCACGCATTAAACACACCTCCTGCCTGCATAAACAAAGTATTGGCCTGTCGGATACTCGCTGCTTTCACAAGTTCCTGCAGCCAGATTTCGATACGCCCGAGATCCCACTCCAACACATTCGCTTGGTCAAAATCCATCGTTCCGTTGTACACAATTTCGCGCCAGTCCGGCAGAGCGAAGAAACAATTTTGCAGCGCCTCTACGTTGCGGCGGATTCGGTCAATATCGTTCCGCGTTGGGAAATCAGCTTTTGTCCACGGAGTGTGCCGCAGAAAAACGGCTGCTGAATAACCCTGCGCTTTCAGAAAATCCGTTAGATAGGCAAGCCAGTCATTGATCCGGTTCAGGTCAGAGGCATTCCACGCGCCTTTCATCCCGCCGCCGAGCCATTCGGCGCGCTCCGCATCAGTCGCTGAACCTGCACGCACCTTGCGCATCAGCTCATTTACGCGGGCAACATCCGCAGCGGTTCGATCATAGATCAGTTTATCCGGCATTGTTCGTCACCTCCAGCAAGTAGGATGGTACATTCTTCATCACGCCGTTCTCAATCTTGAACTGCTGCTTGAAGCGCCGTCCGGAAGCATTTTCATCAAAGCCTGTCCACACGCTGTCAACGTCGCCCAGCTCACAGCGCATATCACCGCGGCCATACACAGTGAACTGCGTGCGGCCGTACCACGAGAGAATATACTGCGCAGCAGCATCAGCCTGCACCGTGGTGTGAATGAACGGATTGCTGATTGAGAGCGACTTATCCGCAGCAGCCAGTGTGCCATTTACGGTATACTCGGTATTGTCTTCATCAGCCAATCGGAACTTGATCTGTGCAATGCTGTCCTCCGGCTGGTTTTTCGGATAGCTGTTCATGTTATCTGCACCGATTGTCACACCGTCCGTTCCCTCGGGCAGGAACACTCGCAGTTTACCGGTCACTGCATCGGCGCGGAATGCGGCCTGCGCCGCCATGCACAAATACCGCAGCAAGCTGCCGCAGTTCATGTCTTTCAGTTCATCTGCGCTGTTCACCGTGAGCGCGATCTGTCCAAGCGGCTCATCCACAGCCCAACAGTTTGTGAAATTCTCGCCGAGCAGCGCCACCATCGACGCAATCCAACCAGACAGTGTTGTCGGCAGCGTTGTCGGAACATTATAGTCACGGTCAGCCAACAGACCGATAATATCTACCAGCTTGAACTCTATCGTCAGACCGTAAGCGTCGGTTTCCCAGCCTCCGGACTGCTGATAATACACGCCCAACGGCAGATACTCCGCGCCGCTCGCAGTTTCCACACCCATGGACACCTGGATTCCCTGCCGTTCCTCGATGGACTGAAACAGACCGGAACGGTTGTACGGATTGAAGCGCTTCTTCTTGTTGTGAACCTGCAAGCTGCAAGTGCCGTAGGGCGTTTTCATGCAGTTAAAGGCAATCTCCTGCATAACGTCGATAGAGTACAACGTATCCGCATCCCAGCTTTCATATATGCCCGGTACGATCTCAACCATACGGACAAACCGGTGCGGCAGGCTCCATTTTGCAAAGGTCACGCGGATTGCAGTAACATCATGCACGGTAAAACCCTCGAAGTAAACGCTGGCATCTGTGTTACCGGTAACCGTTTCCCGATAACCGACGGTATCGCCGCTCATGACCTCGATCGTAAAGTCCGTACCGAGGCCGTCACATTCGTTTTGCGAAAAATATACCGAGCACGCCTGCATGATGCCGAGGTTATGCACATTCAGCTGCACCCACGGTCTCACGGCGAAAGTCTTGTCGTCCTGACTAAGCACGGCACCGACAAAGCCGTTTTCACCTGTGATATTCGGCATACCCGGATGCAGCGCACGAGAGCCATCCAGCGTCCAGCGTTCGCTTTCCAGACTGACGTACAGCGTGGGCGTGTCGAACACCTTGTTGCACAGCTCTTGTGATACAGATACCCACGACTGTCCCGAACTTGTAACCGGATCATAAACCAGATCAGGGTCGGTGATGTCGATGAGCGCACGCGGCAGTATACGCCGATAACCGGCTGTGATGGCCTGCGCATACGCATTACTTACCTGCTGCATCAGCTTCCCTCCACTTCTTCCAGTGTAAATGCGATGTTATTCCACAGTCCTACACCGTCCCGTGAAAACGCAAACTGCGGTGTAGGCTGCTTAGTGCAGCGAAACGAGGCGCTCTGCATACTGTCCGAAAGCGGATCGAGGAACTGCACCGAGAGGTCGCTGCGCGAACGCAGCGCCGTCAGCAGGCGGCGCATGAGGTCGTTTCCCATGTAGTCATAGGAATACTCGATCACGTGCACGCTTGACCTTACCTCGGTCACAAGCCGACCGGAGATCATGCGGATGCTCTCGCCCAGTTCCTGCTCATAACACTTGTACTTGCCGTTTTTGGTTTCCGGCAGGTCAATGCCGTTGATACTTAATTGTGTCATCAGAAATCACGCTCCACTTCCGGAGATTGTTTTGCAGCGGCTCGTATACTCGGCAGCAGCCAGCGGGCGATCTCCATGCCCTCTCCTGTCTGCAGGATGATGGTTGCCGGTCCGTCCTGCTGCGGCACCGCTGCACCGGCAGTCAGTGTGCCGATAGCGTTTACAAGAGCAGCGGTCTGCTGTTCTGCAAGCTGCCGAGCCTGCGGCAGCGTAAAGCCGGACGGTGTGTTCGCATCCATATACGCCTGCGTTTCCGATGCGGTCAGCACGCGCTCGCCCTTGTGCAGTTCGGCAATATAGCCGTCAAACGGCACATAATCCAGACCGGCGGCATGAGAGCCGTTTTTCTTAGACGAGGATTTAGAAGAAGAACCGCTGAAGCTGAGCGCGGCATCAATGGTCGCTCTGACCTCGCTGGCGATGCGCCGTGCTTGTGCCATGATCGCACTCTCCTGCGACTTCATGCCATCCATCAGGTACTGTGCAAATTCCTTACCACTGCCATAGCCGATATTGTTCAGTTCCTCAAGGCCCTGCGTAAGCGTATCACCGTAAGCCTCGCTAAGCGCCTGAAACTCGGACTGATAGAATTTCTGAGCAATTTCCAGTGCACGCTGCTGTTTGGTTTCCCACGCAGTAACATAATCCTCAAACTTGTCATCGCTCATCGCCAGCAGCTTCTCGCCGTAGCCGATGGCATCGTCTATATTCATGGAAGCGATCTCGTCGAGCAAATCATCCGAAATGCCGCGCTCGTCCCGCAAACGGGTCAGAACTTCTTCATAACGGTTGAGCGCATCGATCTGTTTATTCAGATCCTCAACCTGATACCGCCCGTCCTTCTCTTGGAACAGGTCACCGTAATCCGATAGGCGTTTGACCATGCTTTCCTGCTTCTTTGCCGCTTCGTCCCAGGCATCCTCAATTTCATCAAGCGCATTCTGCGTCTGCTTGGCGAAATTCTCTGCGGTCTTGGTCGTGCTCTCGATGGAATCCACATAGTAGTCCATGTAGTCGTCGATAAGCTCTTTTGCCTCGTCATTATCCTTGAACTGCTCGGTGAGCAGCTTTTTCGCCTGCTCTGCCTGTTTTTTCAGTTCGGTTTCCTGCGACTTGAAACCGTCGATCAGCGCATCGATCTGCGCCTCACCGGCAGTGAACATTGTCTTGTTGCTGCCGGTAAAGGTTTCACGCATCTGCTGCGCGACCTTGCGCGCCTGCAAGGTGACCATCGCACTCTTGGCCGCCAGACCGAGGATCAGGCCTTGTACCGTATCCTGACCGGCACGGTACATCGCACGGGACGGTGAATGCTGATCCATCCCGGCCTTGTATGCTGCCATGTAAGCCGCCGCAGCGCGGCTGCCTGCCGCCGAGGCTTCTCTTACCTTGGAATTCAAGCCGTTAATAAGGCCCTGCGCAGAATCCGAACCGGCTCTGTACATCTCGTCGCGCTTATTAGCGGCCTGTACTGCCTTGTTCATTGCAGCCTGTACCTCGGTATCGGCGCCCGCCATGGCATCTGCCATGGCATCCTTACCGGCGGACACTTCGCCCATCGACTTGACGATCTGTGCGATCTCCGCGTCTGTCGCACCGGCAAGACCGGCCAGAATAGCAGCGCTTTCGGTCGATCCGTCAGCCAGTGCAGCTGCCAGCTGCTCGATGCCCTCGATATTGCGGTTCTGCAGGCTCTGCATATTGGCCGCATAGTTCTGCATATAAGTGACTTGACTTTGCAGAGCGGCCTGTACGGTCGATGCGGAAGTTTTGGTCGTGTTGTCCATCTTCTCCCACTGACCGATCTGACTCTCAATGCTTTCGACCGCCTTGGCTGCCGTTTCGTTGTAAAGCTGCACATAGGCGTCGTATGCCTGCTCGGCCGAGGCCGCAGCCTTTTGCAGCTCCTCCGGCAGTTCGGCAGTTGCCTCCGCGAGCTCCGGAGAGGCTTCTGCGTTCTGCTCCATAGCCTCGGTCAGCCGGTCAAGCTCGTCCGACAGTTCGCCGCTGGCTTCGGCGCCCTCATCAACGGCATCGTTCACCGTCTGCTGCTGATCGCGCAGCTCGGCGGCAGCTTCGGCATTGGCGTTGATAGCCTCGTTGTTGCTGTACAACTCGCTTTCCAGTTCGGCACGGCGTGCGAGGTCATCATCGCCGAGGGCCGCCAGTTCGTCATAAATCTCAGCGTTCCGCTCATTCAGAGAGTTGTTCTCCTCGGTCAGCGCGTTTTCCTGCTCTCGCAGGTCATTGAGCGCCGCACGATTGGTCGCCAGTTCCACCTCAACATCAGCCTGCTGCTGTAGCAGCTCAGTCTTGCGCTCATCAAATGCAGTGTCGATGGCAGCCTGTTTCTGGGCTTCGATGTTCTCGAGCAGTTTTTCCGTGTTCTCGCTCAAAGAACCAGTATTCTCGTCAATAGTGAGATTGAGGTCCGGATACAGTGCGTTCAGCTTGCCGACCAGCACGCTCATTTCCGCCTGGCTTTCGCTTGTCGCGTTGCCCTGCTCCTGCAATTCCCGCAGACGGGCAACGTAATCGGAGGCGGTTTCGGCACTGGCCGCAGCCGTAGCAGCTGCATCTGCCGTGGCGGTCTGACTTTCCGCAACAGCCTCCTTTGCACTGCGTGCCGCCTCGGTCATATCAGAGAACGATTCGGTATCATCATCGACCGTCAGTGCCAGCGTAGCAAACGCCGCGATGGCGGCAACTGCAGCTGTGCCGACCAGATACATCGGATTTGCGTCCAGAATGGCGTTGAATGCGGTCGTTGCGATCTCTGCCGCCTTGACACCTACCGTATAGGCGGTCACGCTTGCCGTTACCACGCCCATCGCCACAGCCGCAGCGGTAAACGCCTGCACGAGCGCCGGATTCTGCTCGATGAACTGCGATGCCCAGACAAAGCCCTCGGTCCCTGCGTCCGCAAGATTGCCGAGCGCCGGTGTCAGCGCGTCACCGATCGCCGCCTGCAAGCCGACAGCCGCGTTTTTGCACATCTCGATCCGGCTTTCAGTCGTTGCATAGCGTTTTCCGGCTTCTTCGCTGAGTGCAGTGTTCTCCGACCACGCCTGCGAGGACAGCGCGACCGCGCCGCTCAGCGTATCGCTTGCCAGCGCAAGGCTTTTGAGCATATTGCTCTGCCGCACGCCGGAAAGTCCCATCTCGTCCAGCACCAGCACGGCGCTTTCGCCCTTTTCGTCCAGCTGTCCCAGACCGGCGATAAACTTCTGGATTGCTGTAATCGGGCTGGTACTCCACAGCTTGGCAAACTCGGTTGCGGACACGCCTGCCACATCGGCAAACTGCTGCAGGCTGTCACCGCCCTTTGCGGCGGCGCTCTCGATGGCGGAAAGCGTCTGCGTCATTGCCGTGCCGCCTGCCTCGGCTTCAATACCGACCGAGCTCATCGCCGTGGCAAGCGCCATGATCTCGCTTTCGCTCAGTCCGGCAAGCGTACCTGCCGAGGCAAGCCGCGTAGACATCGCCACGATGTCAGCCTCTGTGGTGGCGAAGTTGTTGCCGAGCGCAACGACCGTCGAGCCGAGCCGTCCGTAGTCCTCGGAGGCGGTGCCGGTGATGTTGGCAAACTTAGCAAAGGCGCTTGCGGCTTCATCGGCGGTCAGATTGGTACTGTTGCCAAGGTCGATCATCGTTCGCGTAAACGACAGCACATCATCGGTCGCAATACCGAGCTGACCTGCCGATTCCGCAACGGCAGATATCTCGGTCGTAGTGGCCGGAATTTCCGTTGCCATCTGTCGGATGCCGTCCGAAATCGCGGAAAGCTGTGCGTCTGTGCCGTCAACCGTTTTGAACACACCAGTGATAGCGCTTTCAAACTCGACCGATGCCGCAACGCAGCTTTTCAGCCCCTCAGCAATCGTCCGCAGACCTCCGGCAACACCTGCCGCAGCCAAAGAAGATGCCAGCGTGTCAATGGCATTCGCTGTACCCTTGGTCTGGTTGCCAAACTCGTCAATACTGTGCGCGGTATCGCGGTAGCTGTGCTCCGCCTCGTCCAGATACTGCTTGTTGCGCTGCACTTCGGCGCTGAGGTCATTGAGGTCGCTCTCGGCATAGTTGAGCTGCCGCTGCCACTCGCTGACACCGCGTGCCGCAGCCTGTTCCTTTGCCTCGGAGGTTTCCAGCGCAGCGCTCAGTTCCGTTATCTCGTTCTGGAGCTTTTCCTGCTCCTCTGCCGTATCACCGGTGCTGTTTTTCAGCCGGTCAAGCTCCTGCTGTGCGGCGGTCAGTCTTGCGCGATATTCCTCCGTCGCGGAAGCGTGACTCTGCTGGGCGCTCTGGGCGTTCGCCAGTGCATGCTTCAGCGTTTCGACCTTGTTTTTCTGTGCCTCCAGTGCCTGACCGAACGCCTGATACTTGGCTTTCAGCGCATCTACGCTGTTCGCGTTTGTCTGATATCTGCTCTGCACCAGCGTCAGCTCGGAGCGCATGGTCTTTATTTCATTGTTGCAGTCGCGGATCGCCTGCTTATAGGCACTTTCGCCCTCAATGGCAAGCCTTGTACTGATTTTTCGTGTAGCCATTGTTTTTCACTCCAAAAAGCGTTGCATTCTGCCCTGTTTTATGCTATATTGAAAGCACAAAGGAGGGGTTTTTATGGGTGCTGTTTTTATCTATCTTCCGGTCGGTATCGCGGCTGTGATCGGCTTTGCCTGTGGTGTCGGTTACGTTATCCGTGAAAACCGCCGCAAAAAGCGCCGTCGTGCGCGTGACCTTGCTATTGCCGATCTGGCGCAGCAGCAGGGTATCACCCTGTATGAAGCCCGTAAGATCATAGAAAACAACTAAGCACCGTCCGTCATGGGCGGTGTTTTTATATGTCTTGCTTGGGCGGACGGTGCGCTCTGGCGTAGCTTTCCAGCAGGTCGAACACCACGCCGACCGGCAGCAGCAGTGTTTCCTTCGCACCCAGACCGTTCACGGCTCCGATGCGGAGGTAGTCTGCTTTGACCGCTTTGCGGTTCTTTTTTTTTGCAGTTCAGCCAGTCCGAGGTCGGTTTCCTCCTCCGGTACATCGCGCTTGTAGCCGCGCATGAGCGCCTCCAGCACCGACTGACGCATAGTAATCACATCATAGGGCATGACCGCAGCACGCAGTCGCTCCTCGTCCGGCGTTTCGCCCCTGTCGTAGCCCTCATATCGTCGAGCCAGCTCTCCCTGTTCTGCAAGCAGGCAGAACACGCGGCACAGATTGACAAAGCCCTCCGCGGTATTGTCCTGTACAATCTCGCCAAGCTGACGGTTCTCGAACATATCCTGCGCAGCAAACATCGCATAACCGTTGAACAGCAGGTGATATTCCGTGCCGCACACGGTCGCTTTTACCTCATTCATATCGTTTCCTCCGAAATGGAAAGGGACTGAACAGTTTCGTCAGTCCCTTTTTCGCATTTATCAGCCGCCGGCAACAGCCAGCTTTTCTTTCAGCCATGCAAGCGCACTCGCCTCGGCGCCGTCACCGGTAAACTCCTTGGTAATACGCCAGTCTCCGGTGTTGCACGCGAACACGGTCAGCGTGGTCGGCGTGGTGCCAAAGGTAATGCTGTTGCCACGGGTGGCTGCGTTATCGTTGCCGAGTGCTGCGCGTACCTTGGGATAGAAACAGCCCTTGTACACCTTCTGGCCGTCGCGCATGAGCACCTTATAGTAGCCGAAGCCGCCATACGGCGCAGTATCGCCCTTATTGAACTTCAGCTCACCCGTGCTGCCGGAATCGCCGGTCGCACCGTAGATCACCTTTGCTACCGCGTCGGTCATATCATCGGTTTCCAGCGCTACCGTACCGGAAGCAAACTCGGAAAGCTGCTCTTTGAGCGCATCATCCGCGTACAGCTCGCCGCTGGCGAGGTTGACGGTCAGGTTTGCGCTGACCAGTGCGCCAACGGTCACTGCCGTGTCATAGGTCGGCAGTGCTGCCGCCGGTTCGGTCTTGAACGGAGCGAACATCGGGCATTTTGCTCCAAACTGTGCCATAGTTTTTCCTCCTTACAGTCCCTTGGACGTTAGATAGTCGTTGAATTTCTGTTCTTCCTGCTGTACCGCCTCTCCGGCGGCACGTTCTGCACCGTCGCGCATGAACGGGCGCGGCGGCTGGTTCTTCTTGCCGTATTCGTTGATATAAGCGACCTCGGCATTGCGTTTGGTCTTGTTCGGACCGTTTGCGGTGCTGCCTTTCGGATAGATATACACAGCCTTGCCGTCTGCCGTCTTGCGCGGTGCATCGTGTCCGATCGCGCCGAGCGTAACGCCGGTACGATGTACGCCGTAGCTTTCGCCGGTTTCCCTGGTCACGCGCTCCACAACCTTTGCACCTGCCTCCAGCATACCGTCCAGTACGCTGTCCGGCATCTCGGAAAGCTCATCAAACGCGATGATCAGCTCATCAAAACCGTTCATGCTAATCCCCATCGTTCCAGCCTCCTGCGCACTCACACTCGAAAATATAGTGCTGACCGGTGCTGTCCGAGGCATTCTCGACCTGCGGTGCGGTAAAATCGGCGGCAAGCAGTGCTTTCCGCAGCAGACGGCGCGTTTTCAGCGTATTCTCGCCGCGCGGCGCGAACAAATGCACCTGCACGAGATAAACTGCCGCCTGCGGCGCGTCATCGCTGAACGCCTGCGGCAGTTCGGTGTACTGAAACGTGCAGTAGGTCGTTTCCTCGCCTGTGTACAGGTCAGGAACGCATACAGAAACCACCGGCAGCACCGCTGACCGGATTTTATTGTTCATGCTCATGCTATTCCTCCTGTGTCAGCCGTTCGCACCAGATTTCCATATACTCTCGCGTATCGCCGTAACGGTTAAGATACACAATCTCGTAATCTGTTCCGGCGTACCGCACAAGCATCTTCCGGTCAATGGACTTTGCCGTGTGCCGAATGAGAAACCGCACCTTTGTCCGTGCAAAATCCGCATTCGCCTGTACCAGCTCAGTACCGCTGACCTGTGTCAGCTTAGCCGAGCAGGTATGCACCACCGTTTCCGTGATGGTGTCATAACCGTCTGCATCCGCTGTACGGTCACGGCGAATGATCTGAATACGGTGCTTCAGTTCTCCGGGATTGATGTTCATAACAGGTTCCTCGCGTGCAGATCCAGAATACTGCTTACTACGTGGTTCGCATTGGCGGCATAGCGGGTATCCGGATACATCGTGCGGTTATCATAAAGATCCTGACACAGCACAAGGAACGCAATGGAAACGTCCTCGTACTCGTCCAGCTCTGCCGCCGAAAGTCCGGTATAGTGCTCGATATACGACCGCGCAGCCTGCATGACGGCGGCGAGCAGATTTTCGTCATACTCGTCGTCCTCCAAACGCAGATAGCCAGCGGCGGTCCCTGTCGTGATCTCGCTCAGCTTCATGCGCTGTCATCCTTTCCGTTACGCAGATTTCATATTGAGCACGGCCAGCTTCTGGCTGTCCGTTACCTTGCTGTCGAACTCGAACCATGCAACAACGCCGATAGCGTGCTGGGTCGCATACTTCTCGCGCAGCACCTGAATCGAGATGTCCTCACGCAGGTTAACCGACAGGCCGCTGTAATCGCCGTACAGCACAGCGCTTGCGCCTGCCGCCAGTTTCGGCATATTGTCGGACAGATACACCGGCTTGCCGAGCAGACGGTACGGGAACTCGCCAGTCACATCGTCCTGCAGCAGATAGCGGCCGTTGGAATCCTTGAGCTTCTTGAGCGAAGTAAAGGTTTCGGGTGCCATCGTCCAGCAGGCATTCGCCTGATAGACCTGCTTGACCTGTGCCTGCAGCTCGATCAGCTCATCGGCAGTGATAGCCGTTGCCGATGCCGCAGTGACAACAGTCGGCGTAGAGAGTGCTCCGGTCGCCTTGCCGGAGGTGCCGTTCAGCAGCTCCTTTTCGAGGAACAGTGCGATCTCCTCTGCCATCTGGTTGATGATGAAGTCGGTGACATTGAACACGCTGTTGTTCTCAACGCTGTTGCCGATCAGGGTCAGCGCACCGGCCAGATAGCCACTCAGATCGACCGAGGTAAACTTACCGGAATCAGCGGTCAGCTCGGTAAATTCGGTCTGGTAGCCAACGGCGATGTCATGCGTGGTGTTGGCCTTACCCCATACCGGCACCTTGAGAGTACCGTTCACGCGGTAAATAGTCGCGCCGGACAGGATCGGGCAGCGGTCGCGCACGGCAGTTACGATGCGGTCCGCAATGCTGGTCGGAATGATCGCGCCGTTGTTTGCCATGGTCAGGTTCTGTTCACCAGCACGCAGTTCGGGTGCGCGGCCGAGCACATAATCGACAAAAGCGCTCTCCTCTGCGGCAGCACGTTCCTCCGCAGCAGTCGGTGCAGGCAGATTGGACACGCCGCGAGTACGCTCTTCGCGCTCGATGGTTGCATCAATGGCGCGCAGCTCGTTCTCTGCCGCGTCGAACTGTGCGGCTTCCTCCTCGGTCATGGCGCGGCACTCGGTATCCGCCGTGCTGACAAGGGTTTCCATGTTCTGACGCAGCTCCTCGCGGCGCTCCATCAGTGCTTTCAGATTGGTCATTTAGGTTCCTTCCTTTCTCGTTACCGCCTGCACACGCTTGCGATAGGCGGTGTTGTCATATTTCGGGGTGATCTGCTCAACCTGCAGCGGCGTTTCAATCGTGCGCGTTTCAATCTCGACCTGTGTGTCTGCACGAACCTCGACCGAGGTCGCGGAGTACACCGGCGTTTTGCGAACGACCAACGTCAAATGGTCCAGATCGAGCGATTTGACCTTTCGCAGCGGCAGGTCGTCGGCACGCGGCTCAATATCGTCCTGCACGTTATACATGCCGAAGCTCCAGCCCTTGACCTTACCCTTTTTCGCAAGCTCAATGAGCGTTTCATCGGTCACAAGCACGTCGGCGTGCAGACCAATGTCGTCCTCGAACAGCTTGAGCGTGCCGTCGTCCGTGCTGGCGTACACATGGCTGTTGTCGTGATCGACCGTTACCGTGATGTTGCCCGCTCTGCCGATCGCCTGTTCAAACGCGCGCGGCTCGATCTCCTCGATGACCTTGCCGTGCGGCGTGATGACCGGGCGGCTGCGTTTTCCGGTAACATTCACATAACCGGAGATATGGGCGCCGTCTGCGCGAATTTCGATTTTCATAGCGTTTCACCTCCCTCCTGCGGTACCTGCAGCGTTTGTTCTGTCATGTGCTGCATCTGATTGGTATTCGGCGTGTAGATAGTATTGGTTTTCGGGTCGTAGAGAACGTCCTGCAAGCCCAGCTTGATCCATGTCAGGCCGAGCGGCTCCATGTCCTCTGCAAAGCGAACCTCGTCCACCTGCATGAAGTTGGCATCAAGTGCGGTCTTGTAGGCATCAAACCGTTCTTTCATGCTGCCCTTGAGCAGTTCCTTAGTATCGAACGCCCAGTACAGCGAGCCTTTCTCTTTCTCCAGCAGCAGATCACGGTTGAGCGCACACTCGATGACTTTCATCAGAGGGATTGCCGCCAGTTTGGCAAGGCTTGCCGTATCGCCGGCCGTGCCACCCATCTCGGCGGTAGAGATATGAAAGATCTTCGCAAACTCCTCTGCGTTGGACTGCTTGTTTTCGTTAAGCTGCATCTCGACCGAGGTGTTGCTGCTCTCCTGAAAGTGGATACCGTTGTTGAGAATAACTACATTGTCGCTGCTGTTGCTGTACAGATTGGCGAATGCCTGCTTGAGTTCGTCCATTGAGGCTTTATCGAGGCGTTTCTCACTCTGGAGGAAGCCCTTTTTGTTGCCACCCTTTTTAACGAGATACAGCTCAAAGCACAGCGACTGATACGCAACCTCGATCAGCTTGGCATTTTCCTCGGTGATGGGTACACCGACCGCACCGTCTTTTGTGTTGCGCAGCAGCTTGAGAAAGTCGAACGGACGATAGACTGTGCCATCTACCAGCAGATCAAAGTCCTTGAAGATGGCATCTGTATTGCGGTTCACTGCTACGCGGCTCTCATCTACATAATGCAGACTGCGAATTTCTCCGCGCACGCGGTTGATGTAGGCATAGCCGCCTTTACCGGTGTAATAGTCGCGGATCATCGCGTGCCAGAACTCATTCGCGTTCAGCGTATCGCCGGTTTCGTCATTCAGCAGGCGCACCCGAGGGTCGTTCGGCACCTCAATCGCTTTGCCATTTTCCTCCCGGTAGAGCTTTACCGGCGTACCGGCTACCACGTTGGCGATCAGGTCGATACCTCCGCTGACCGTCGGCACCTGTAAAGCCATCTGCTTGGTTGCTTTGCCGCTGCCGAGCAGTGCGGTCAGCAGCGCATCTTCAAACATGGTTTCGTCCGGGTCGGCGCGAATCTCCTGGCGCCGAAAGCGTTTCAGCAGTCCCATTTGCTTGTCCTCCTTATGTCTGTGCAATGAAATCCTCGCTGCCGAACAGCATATCTTGCTCGATCAGGTAGGTGGCATTCAGCAGAGCGACCACCATATCCACCTTGCCGGAGGATTTCTTCTTGTTGACGTATTTGTTCAGGTTAGTGTCCTCGGTGCAGCGTGCGTTCTGAAAGTTGATCTCCAGCATTGCATTTTCATCGTACCGGAATCGACGACCAAGGATTTTCTCTTTCAGCAGCTTGGTCGGACTGTGCAGCACACTCGAATGCTGCTTGATCTCTACGCACTCCATACCGGAGGCCTCCAGCTTCTGCACAGTCGAGATAGCGTTCCAGCGGTCATAGCCGCACTGGATCACGCGCACACCATACTGTTCCTCCAGTCCGAGAATGAACTGCTCGATAAAACCGTAGTCGATGACCTCATCACCGCAGGCAAAGCACGCGCCCTGCCGGATCAGCCGGTCGTAGTCCACATTCTCTTTCTTTGTTTTGAACAGCTTGCGGTCCGCAGGAAGAAACCCCCACACTTTTGCGTAGAGTATACCGTCCTCGGCGGTCGCCATCGCAACGGCGGTATTATCGTCCGTCTGCGACAGGTCAAGCCCGAGATAGACCGGTTTGCCTCGCCAGAAATCGAGGTCTTCCTCGCGGCGGCACTCCCGTACCTTTGCAATATCCACATAGCCCTCTACGCCGAGACCCTTATACTTGATATTGCAGTGCTTACACAGGAAGTTCTCACGCTTGTTTTCGTAGAGAATCGCCATGGTGCGCATATCGCACACCGCCTCAAAGATATTCGGATTGCTGACAGCTGCCGGATTCGCCTGATAGATTACGGTGTCGTCTGTCTGCCAACGGTCGCGCATGGTCAGCTCGGTGTCCGGTTCGTACAGCAGAGAAAAACGCCTGCCGGAAATCAGTCCATCGAGTACCTTTTTTGAGATGTCGATCTCGTCCAGCATGGCGTTGTTGTCGTTCGGGTATTGGGTGGAAATGATAATGCCCAGCTTGGAACGCAGCGTGATCTGTGAGGAACGCATGGCCTCGATTGGGTAAGCATCCATCGCACCGGCCTCATCCGCAAGAAAAGCGTTCGCCAGCTTGCCGTCCATCTTGTCCTGCGAATAGGCAAGCGGCACATACTCGCTGTCCGTCAGACGGCAGCGTATCTCGCTGCGCAGCACCTTGAACACGCTTTCGTCTGCCAGCGCAGGCGATGACTTGATGATCTTCCGAATGGCGATCTTCAGCTCGCTCGACAGCTTGAGGTCCGGTGCGACCGAGAAAAAACGAGAAAATACCGGCTCAGTCAGCATGAGCAGAATGAAAATGACCGCACTGTTGAAGGTCTTGAAGTTCTTGCGGGCAATTTCCAGCAGAGCGGTTTCATAGTAGCGGCGGCCGTCCGTTGTTTTGGTGCAGAACACCGCCGTAATGAGCAGCCACGCATAGTCCTCCAGTCCGTCATACATCGGGCAGTTCAGATCCGGATGAATCATCAGCCGCAGCAGCTTGCAAATGCGCTTGTATGCCTTCTCATCGATGAGCGCCTCCGTGTTCCGTCCCTCTGCGATGTCCAACCACTGTGCAGCCTGTAGCTTAACGTAGTGCGGAGCCTTTGGATTATCATGCTGCACGCACCAGCGGGCGTAGCGCACGGCGCGGCTGTCAAGGATCGTCATCGTTCAGAATCCCCATCAGCGGATTTTTCGGCTCGGCTGTGGTTTTAGGGATGCTTCGCATGGCCGCCGAAATGGTCATAGCGCACTCTTTCTCAATGTCGAGCATCATACGGCGCTTGGTTTGGAGCTGCTTGTCCACAGCAAGAATGTTCTTCTGCATCTGTGCCTGATATTTGTATCGGTCTGTAGCTTCCAGTTCGGTATTCTCGGTCAGCTCGTCCAGCTGATCGGAAAACAACTGCCGCTTGCGCTCAAAGTCCAAACACTCAGCGTGCAGCATACAGTACCGGTTGATCGTCGCCTCGTACAGCGCCTCATTCTTTCCGGCAGCTTCGAGCAGTCCCCTGATACGCTGCCATTCCTTATGTGCTTTCTCATTGTCTTTGACCTCCGGACGCTCCCGCATCTTCTTGCCGGTAATGAGGGCATTTTCCGCAGCGGCACGCTGCCGCAGCTCTGCTTTCGTCCGGTGCGAACGCTTTTCTTCGCCCAGCACAGCAGTCGCTTTACTTGGTCGGCTCATTCGTCCTCACTCCTTTGCTAAACTTATTTTGGGAATTATTTTTACGCCGAGGTCCGCGGTTGGTGTACAGCCGCTCACGCTCAAAAATTCTGCGTGTCCGGGGGGATATTGTTTCGTTTTTTCGCAAGCTGTCGCAAAAAATCAGCGGATATTGCGCCGGCATCTGCTTTTTTGTGGCATTTTTCGCACAAACACACGAGGTTATCATCGTCCAGTAATAGATCAGGGCGTTCCCGCAGCTTGATGATATGGTGGGTTTCCAGTCCATCCCATGTGAGCACCCCCTGCGAAAGACAGTTCTCACACAGGTAGTGACTGTCTATTTTAATCTGCTCCGCTTTGTGTTTCCATGCTCGCGTGTTGCGTCCGCGCTCGCTTTCTTCGCGCCGGTATTTCTTCGGCGGTCTGCGTCCGCAGTCCTCTCGACTGTCGTGGATCCGTCCGCACCACGGACAGGCTTTCAGCATAACGGCTTCTTCCTTTCGAATATGAAAAAGCACCCTCGAACGAGAGTGCTCTTTCAGAGAGATGTACTCCAATGGCATGAAGCAGGAGGTCACAGGGTCTGCATTTCACCCCTGCAAACTTCATGGTAACAGAATATCATGGTTTTAGGTGCATGAACCGCCAAAATAAAATATTTATGGTAAATCCAAATTCTTTCCTACTCGCCGAATAAACTCAGCGTTCCACCTCTGACCAGTTCTGTCGCTTACTCCGACACACATCGCCGCGCCGTACAGCGTGTGGCTTCGCTTCCAGTACACACGGTCGATCAGCTCCATGCGCTGACGGCCGTGCTTCATCACCTCGGTTTCCGAGATGGCAGCTCGCACCGCATCATACCGCCGCTGCTCCTTGTCAGTCAGACGGTCAACGACTGCACGCTCGACCGGACTGCCGCCGCCGCTGTGACCACCGGATGCGCCGTAAGCCGGTGTGCAGGGTATGTCGCCCACACTTTCCGCCTTGCGCGCGAGCGCCGGATACGAACGGATGATGCGCTTTGTGTACTCCCACCAGTCCTCACGATTGTTCAATGCTTCCCCTCCCTGTCCGTAATGCCGTAGCGCCACACGAGATAGCGCCGAACCTTATCGCTGTATTTAGTCAATATTCTTGTGCGCCTCCTGATATTTCCGCATGATGCCAACCGCTACGCGGCAGGCTTCGTCGCAGGCGGCTACCATCTTTTCACGGCCGTGCAGACCACCATAGTATTCGATCGTTGCCAGCTCCTCGGCTGTCGTGGCCGGGTCGAGGATGCGGATTGCCTGGTTAATCGTCACAGTTCTACCCCCTCAATCTCCGCGCGGATTTCCAGATCGTGCAGGTACTCGCCCATGTGTCGCTTCTGCTGGCACAGCAGTTCGAGCGAACAGTTCGGCGTAAAGCCAAGCGTTCCCGCTTCGTACTTCGTCACCATCTTGTGTAACTTCTCGTAGCGTTCCTTCAGTTCGCGGTATTCCTTCTGCATACGCTTCTGCCAAGTGGGGTCGGGCTTTACGTCCTCACTGTGCTTCTCTACTGTCTCGGCAATGGTAGGCGTGTCGTCCTCGATCACCTCAAAGCCAAAGTATCGCGCCGTTTCTCTTTGGTGCTCGGCTGCATAGGTATAGCAACTATCCTGCTCCTTGAGCGCCTTGTCTCTAATCATGCAGCTTTTCCGGAAGCAGTAGTGAGTTTCTATCGGACAGGCTTCATGCAGCAGCGCGTCGATATTGGCGTACACTTTCCCGTCTTTCTCAAACTTCATCGTTTTTCTGCACCTCCATCATTTTCTTTGCGCGGAGAACAAAACAATCTATCAATCCAAGATACTTTTCCGTCGCCATAAGTAGCGCATTTCTTCGACTGACAAGTTTTATTCTCTTTGCAATAATAAATGCAGTCTTTGCACGGATTCCGCATTATTCTGCGCCTCCGTCCATCTTTGCACCGCAGTTAGGGCAGATAGGGTAAATACCCTTTTTGTTCCATTGATATTCTCTGTGCATTGCTTCCCCGTCACACTCTGAACAGTCACAACAATAATTACTGTTTTTCCAGTGCGGTCGTATCCACCGCCCATGCACCACCGGCACAACGTCGGCGGCTGGCGGCGAGGCAACAATCTCCATTGCCATGGCACCGTCGGAACCGTCCACCCATTTCGCCGCCATCACCGCTCTTATGGCAGTATCCCGCTTAATGTATTCAGCCATGCTGCACCGCCATCTTGAAAAACGCCGGCACGTCACAGAACTCATCGCCTTTGGTGCCGACGATGAGCACCGTTCCGACGAAGTCCACGCCACGCACGCGGCAGTTATCCGGCAGACCGAGAATGCGTCCCTCCTCGTTGCAGATAATGACCGCATCGCTTACGATCGTTACGGTTTCGATGTACCCGCTGACTTCCCGCTGCAATGCTTTCAGCGTATTTTCCACTTCGATGATCTCCGGCGCACAGCCGGGCTTTTTACGGATTGCTTTCATAGCTTATTCTCCCTTCGTTGTCGGCAGCGCCTTTCCGAACGTCAGCCGCTTGACGCGCCGTGCGAGAATGCTCGGCAGGCAGATATTGCCGTCGAACTCTCCTGCCATCCAGAGCGGACAAGCGGGCGTGCAGTGCGAGCGGTCTTTGTAGCACGCGCCCTCGTCCCGTTCGAGCGTTTCGAGCAGCTCGCGCAGAAGATTCAGCTCACGGTCGGTCATGTGATGCGCCTCCGTTCCATTGCCACGCGCAGAACGTCTCGTCACAGTCGGTGCAGAGCCGCGCCTCCGGGTTCATATGACCGGTGCAGCCCATGCAGCCGCCGAGGCGCTTGAGCTGCGCAAGCAGCGTGTCGCGTTCCTTTGCGACCTGCTCCAGCGCGTGTTCATACAGGCTCAGCCGCACCGCAGCCTCTCGCGCGATCGCGCAGCCATGCACACCGCAGGTATCCTCTTGTTTGCAGCCGAGGCAGACCAGGGAGCCGGTCTGGACCTTCAGCCGTCCAAGGGCTTTGATGAGGTCGTCAGTTTTCATAGGTCGTCACTTCCCATCTCAATTTCATTTCTGCCGGATAAAGATCCGTTTCCGGACAGCGAGCGCCTGTCCAGCGCAGGCCGCCGGCCTTCCCCATACACTTCCAGCCAGCGGCTTTCAGGCTTGTCCCCGGTTCGCTTTCCAAAATGTACGTTATAAGTCGCTTGTATCCCATCGCCCGGGCAACTCGCCATGCGGCAGCGTAGAGCATAGAGCACGCATTGCGCGTGCCGTCCGTGCACAGACGATTGACCTCCAGTGTCCAGTAATCATCCAAGTGGCGCGACACCGGTCGGCCTACAATAGCAACACCGACGATTTTATCTCCATCCGCACATGCAATCGAAAACTTATGTCCGACAGTCGGCTTGTGATGACGGTGATGATCTCTTACATAGGCATTTGCGCCTCGCAGCGAGATCGGTATGATTTCAAGCGCCATGGTTCTCACCCCGTTCCAGCAGCTCCTTCCGCAGCTCCTTGAGCTTGTCCGTCAGCAGGCTCTCGGCCTTGCTCCCAGCTTTCAGCTTGCCGCCCTTGTCGCAGAGATTGAAGCGCGGACGGTTGACGTTATGCGTGCCGCCGCCGGGAAAGAAGTCGTCGCCCTCGTACCAGCTTGCGGTGAAAAAGCTGCCATCCGGCAGGTTCAGCCGGCGAACCGTCAGACCGATCTCCGGCACGTCCCACCAGACCGCCCAGCTCCGCCAGCCAGCAAGGATTGCCTTGCGCTTGCTTTCGTTGGTCAGGGCGAGAATGTCCTGACGGGTCAGTTCCAGTATCATACTTCCCCTCCCAACTCTTTCAATCGTGTCATCGGACACTGCTCGCACTTGTCCACCAGTGCCTCATAGTCCAGTTCAAAAGGAAACTTACAATACTCATCGCAGATCTCACCTGCGTACTTGTTCACTGCCTGCACCCAGCAGGACGGGTGGAACACCGGGGAAACCTTAACCGGCTCCCCACAGAATTTACACTTTGCCATGCTGCACCTCCATCTCCCGCACGCAGCAGCGCACCGCTGCTCTTGGATACCCGATCTCCTTGCTGATCTTCGCCGCCGTCCAACCCTGCGCGGCAAAGCTTCGGATTTTTCGCTGTTCCTCGTCTGTCAGCAGCACCCCGCGCTTTTTCAGCTTGGCAGTGACGGTTTTCTCGTTCCGTCCCGCCATTTCCGAGATATCCGCAACGGGCTTGCCCTGCCGGTACCACTTGCACCACATGTCTACATCGGCGGCGGTCACCGGACCATGCACACCTTTCTGCGGCACGCAAAGCGCCGGCTCAACGCTGATTGGCTGAGCAGCCACATCACACGCCAGTCCGCGCACATCACGCCGCAGCGTGAAGCGGCATTCGCGCACGCGCCCGAGCCTGCCGTCCAGTGCCCTGTATGTACGCTCCACGACCTCAAAACGCCCCTTCGGGTGCGTCCAGATCACTCTCTCATTCATGGTTGTTCTCCTCCTCAGTCCACTTCTTCCCCGCGTTCGATTGCTTCCTGGCGTCTCTTTCTGATCTCTGCCTTCTGCGCAAGCCACGCCTCCTCCCAGTCCGCGAGGGGCGCATTTTCCTGCCCCCAACTCGAGCCGTGAAGGTTCGTCGGGCTAAGATAGCCGCCGTCGTCCGCCTGCATTGGTCTGCTTTGCTCGATCGGCTTCGCCCTGGTCGCGCCGAGATCCGCCGCCGTCAGGATACCATCCCTCTCGCAGCTTTGCAGCACGGTGCGGAAGTACGCCGCAGGACTCCTCGGTGTCTTATCGTTGGTCTGCCGCGCAGCGTCTAAAAACACTTCCTTCTGCATACCCAGCTTTTGCAGACGTGCCAGTTCCAGACAGAAATTCTTATCAAATCTACATCCCAGCAGCTCCGCCAGCTCATCAGCCAGAGCGCTCACCGGCGCACTGCTCTGCTGTTCTCTGCTGTGCTGTACTATACTGTTCTCTCCTGTACTGTCCTGTTCTGTACTGTGTGTACTTTCCGGCTGAGAAACGTCCGTTTCTTGCCCAGTTATATGTTTTTCTCGCCAAGAAATAAAGGATTGCAGCACAAAAGACTTGCCGCTCGGGTTTTTCTCTCGCATCTCTTCCTCGGTCGGCAGCCAGATGTCAAAGTTAATCTGCACGCCGCTGCGTCCCAGCGTAGCAATGAAATAACTCATCTGCATTCTTTTCGACGTGATAAACCCTCGCTTGTACAGGCCGTCGCTAAAAAGTTCACACTCCACCAAACGGTCGATCACGTTCGCAATTGTCTCCACCGGCACGGCGTACCGCCCGGCAACGTATTCCGAAAGCTGCCAGAGAACATCCTCACGCCCTCGGCCGGAATAATTGATGTAATAGCCCTTATCGCCGTAGGCGATGTCGAGCAGGCACTCATAGATATATGGCCCGAGCACGCCGAATTCCTGCCGCACACTTCGCAGCTTGGGATCGCGGAACAGCCCTATATCTCTCGGCCACCAGTCCAACGCAATTTTACAATTTCTGCCCGTAGTATCACCTCCGGTTTTCAGGGCAGGAAGGGCGGCGTTGCCGCCCGTTTGCCGTATTGCTCAGCGCTGCGCCTGCACGCTGCACAGGTCTTCCGCCATGTCCTGCACCCTGTCGGCACAGTCGAAGTGAATACACAGCAGGTCCAACGCGTTGTACAACTCCGCCATGTACTCGATCAGATTAGCGCGGCTGTACTTCTCCTGAAACAGCTCATCGTTCAGCCGGTCGGCGTAGAACTGCACGCGCTCGGTCAGATCGTCCACGCTGCGCCGCTTCGCCAGCCGCTCCAGATTGTCGTAATGGGTTTTCTCACTCATGGTTATACCTCTTTCTCATTTCGCGCTTGTAGAAGCGCATCAGGCTGTCCACGACCTCGCCGGGCGTCATGCCCCAGCGGTCGGCGTACTTCGTGATCGCCAGCGCCGTTTTGTCGGTCAGCATCAGCTTGATATTGATTTTCTTCATGCAGAAACCTCCTCTGCCTATCTGGTAATTCGCCCCGAAAAATTGACTATGAGTAGTCCACTTCTCCGAAAATCATTCCGGGCACACCCGAATTTCAATTCCGGGAAACTCGCGCTCAAACCTCACCTGCCATGCCTCTGCCCTGCTGTTGCCAGCGGACAGGTGCAGCAGCCAGATGGTCAGCACGCCGCTGAGATCCTGCTTGTGCAGCCAACGGATTACATCCGAAACCTCGAAATGGCTGTGCCGGATGCGGTCTTTCAGCACCGAGGGAATGCGGTCGCTGCGGTTCAGCAGGCGCTCCTCGTAATTGCATTCAACCGCGATGTAGGTCAGCTTATCGGCGGTGACGCCCAGATTCGCGGTATCCACCGCCCAGAGCAGGCGTTCCTTGGTGCGGCCGTCCTCGATGAGAAACCCGAGCGGCTCGTCCGTGTTGTGGAACGTGCGGAACGGAACGACTGTCAGGTGTCCGAACCGCAGCACGTCGCCCGCTTTGATGAGATGCGCCGCGTCCATTGCGTCCTTGTGGGCGGCGGCTGTGCCCTCGCTCATGTAGACCGGAACGCCGCCTTTCAGCAGCTGTGCGGCGGCTTTGGCGTGGTCCTGGTGCTCATGGCTGACCAGACACGCGGTAATGCCCGCCACGCCGTAGCCGAGCCGCTTTTGCAGCTCCTTGAACGTCAGTCCGCACTCCAACAGCAGCGTGGTTTCGCCGTCCGACACCACGTAGGCGTTGCCCTTGGAACTGCTCGCCAGTGATGTAAACGTCAAATCGGGCACTCTCCTTCGGTCTCCTCGGGCGGGATTTCCACCTTTTCCTCGGGCGCGTTGTCCGCGAACTGCGTGGACTTGCGGATGATGTCCTGCACCCACTCGGGCAGCTTGCCGAGCACTTCCATGTCCGGATCGTCCGCATCGAAAACGAGAATTTCGCTCTCCGGCTACGGCGCAGGAATCCCTTTCGGGAAGCCGGTCACGGCCTCAATGCGGTTGTACCTGCCGCCGTCGTCCTTCTCCGTGACGGTCACGCTCAGCATCGCCGGAACGCCCGCCATCTGCATCAGATCAAAGCCATCACCGGCCGGATCCAATTCTGCATCGGTCAGTGCCTTGCCGCGCCACGCGGTCAGCATCTGGAACAGCGCCGCACGCTCATGCAGCGATACCGTAAATCGGCGGGACGACAGCCAGCGCGGCTTGTCCTCTCCGTCCACCTCGACACGCTCATCCGGTATCTCGAAGATGAACATACATTCCTCGGCGTACTTGCCCTGCTTCTGCTTCTCGAACTGCTTGTACTGCTGACCGAGGTCAACCACAGCAACGCAAACACCCATATAAGTGCCGCCGTCCATCGGCGGAATGCTGCTCACGACCTTGCGTTTTGCTTTCAGGCTCATTCGATTCTCAACTCCTTATCCTGCTCCGAAACCACCAGCCGCACGACCTGCGAGCCGATAGGCTGCAAATGTGTAACACTCTCGGCGTTGTCCACGAAAAGCGGTACACGGCGGCTGAAATGTGCGGAAAGCGTGTCAATAATGTCCATGCCGATGTTGATTTGCATGGCGTTGTTCGTGCCCTCGAACGTCGAGCCGTTCATATCCATCGGCTCACAGCAGTCTACCAGACCGCCGTTGACCTGCTCAGTGAACAGCCGCCAGCGTGTCAGACGGAACTTGCTGTTGACGCTCTCGGTGATAGCCTGCACGCGGTAGCGCGTGAACTCCTCGCACATGGCAATGAGCCTGTCCATCTGCTCGACCTCGGCGGCGGCAGTGCGCTGCTCGGCCTGCAATTCGGCAATGCGGCGGCGCGTATCTGCAAGGGTCTGCTCCTTGGCGAGAACGGCATCGCTTTCCAGTTTGCGGCGCGTCAGCTCGGCGTGCTCGGCTTCCAGACGGCTCTTTTCCGCTGCGGTATCACCGGACAGGCGGTCAATGCGTTTGTCCGCGTCCGCAATGAGCGTCAAAATCGCGCCCTTGCGGCGGTCATAGTCCGGCAGGTTCTCCGGTGTGATTTCGACCGGCGGCGTGTAGCTGTCAAGGGCAATCTGCGCTTTCTGCACCTCGTTCTGTGCGGATTTCAGCGCGGTTTCGGCACTTGCAAGGCGCTCCTGTGCGGCTGCAATGCCCCGCTTGACAAACTTACTGTCCTCAAGGAGCGTGTCCTTGCGCTGCTGCTGATGGGCGGCAAAGGCTTCGCGCGCCTCGGCAACCTGCTCTGCCGGTAACGGCTGATGACAGGTCGGGCAGACGGTTTCCGTGAACTCCTCGGCGTCGATGGCACGCCAGCGTGCGCGGTAGTCGTTCAGGCAGTTTTCGCCGGTGGTGATGTAGTCGGTTTCCCGTGCGACAGTGCGCGTCAGGCGGTCGGCTTCGCATTTTGCGCGGTCAAGCGCGGCGGTCAGTACCGGCGTTTCGTCCTCCACCGGCACGCGCTGGCTTGCGAGATGAGCGGCGTTTTCGGCTTCCAGTTCGCGCAGCTGCACCTGCAAAGCGTCACGCTCGTTACGTGCCTGCGCCGCAAGCGTATTGTTGGACAGTTTGACGATTTCACCCTGCAAACGCTCGCGCTCGGTTTGCAAACGGTCGCTTTCCGCGTGTGCGGCGGCAAAGTCAAGGGATTCCAGTTCACTCACCATGCGGCTGCACTCGTCCACGCGGACGGGCAGCGTGTTGAGGTTGACGTTCATGTCCTTGCGCTGCTTAGCGAGGACTGCCTTGAACTCGTCCACCGTCCGCCGTCCGACTTTCTCGTTAAGCTCAGCAAACTGCGGTGCAGTCGCAAGCAGCTCCCTGTCCTCCGGCAGACCGCAGATTTCGGCAAGCAGCGCGCGGCGGTCTTTCCAGTGCATCTTGCTCGTCACCGCCCAGACATCGGTCAGCAGCTTGAAGCGGTTCTCGTCGATCAGCTCCGCAATACGGCGCTTGTACTCGTTCTCCGCAAGCGGCACATCGTCGATGTAGTAGTCGCGCGTGTCACCGGCGTAGCGCTCGATGGACGAACCGCGCGGCTTCTCCCACTTCTCACGGAGCACCTTGCGGAGCTTGATCGGCTCACCGTCCACCTCCAGAATGGCGGTCACCTCGGGCATCGCGCCTGCCGGTGCACCAGTCGGCTTGATGTCCGGCCGCGCGTTTCCAGCGCTGTCCTTGTTGAAGAGCAGCCAAGTCAAGCTGTCATAAACACTGGTCTTGCCTGCGGCGTTCTCGCCGTAGATGTTGTTCACGCCCTCGTGAAAGTCGAGGTGCAACTTTGGAAAGCACTTGAAATGGACTAAATCGAGGGATTTCAGTACGATGTTCATGCGTCCATCTCCTCCAACAGCGCCTTGACGATGTTCTTAGGCGTGCCGCGGCGCAGCAGGTCGGCAATGTCGTCGCCGGTCAGCTTCGCGCCCTTGCGGACGAGTGCGGCATCGAGCGTTGCGTCCTCGCACGGCTCCGTGCTCCACGTCGGCGTACCCTTGCTTGCGATTGCACGAGTCAGCTTAACACGGAACTCCTCGGCGGCGTTCTTGTCCTGCTCGCGCACGTTCGTGTAGATGGTCTTGATAGCGTAGCCGATCTGGCTGACTACCAGATCCATGTCGCCGCCCAGCGCAATCTCCGTGCGGTTGTTGTCGCCGTTTTCCGTACAGATAATCTTTACCATTGAAAATCTCTCCTGTTCGTGTTATTATGTGGTTGAATACATTTCTTTGCCGCCTTTCGGAATTGCCTTTCCGAGGGCGGTTTTTTCATGCCTTGAGCTCGTCGAACGCGATGATTGCCGCGATCTGACAGACGGATTCCTCGGTGTTCGGGTGCTCCCAAACGAGATATGCCAACTCGTTCAACTGCTTCTCGATGGTCGTCAGTGCCTTACGCCAGCAACCGGACATCGTGACGAAATCGTCCACCTTGCCGACTACGTTGTCGAACGCCGCAAAGATCATGCGGTCGAGGTCGGGTTTCGGCTCGGCGCGCGCCTCCGGCTCTGTGCTCACCTCGGGTACCGTTTCGGTAAATTGGGACATGGTTTTCTCCTTTCTTATGTCGGTTCTTTGAACCCTGCCGCCTGCGTTACCCAGAGGTAAAACGTCAGCGTAGGGATAAAGAACGCGCGGTTATGTGCGTTTTTCTTGAGCCAACCGAGCCCGAACGGACAGGAACCGTGCTCCAGACAGGCTCTCAGGCTTTCGCCTGCCATGCCGAGAAACGCCGCGCATTCGTCGATTGGGATCTTCTGCGGGTACTTCTCGCACAGCCGTTCCAGCTCGGACAGCTTGGCCGTGATGGCAATCGGGGTTGTCATGGCGTTCACCTCCCTATGTAATAAGGTTTGCGACGGTGCAGCCGATACACAGCACGACTGCCATCGTGATACACAGTGCCGCGCCGATCTTGTCAATGTGCTGACCGAACAGGCGGTACTTGAGCAGATACACCTGCGACAGGATCAACGCCGCCCAGCCGGCGACTTCGGCGGAAATGTGGGTCATGGGGTTCACCTCACTTTCGGGGTAGTCTCCTTGTCCTCTCCTATGCTATACTGGGAGCGGAAAGGAGGTTTGCATTTGAAGTTACACATTGATTTGTTTCGTGGAATTCTTCTGTATCTGGAGGAACAGAATTATTACATTACCCGTGATGACGGTGATGTTGAAGGTGAACCTGTATGGTTTGGCAATATCGTTCAGGCATTTCCTTCGTACAGCCCAGCCGAGATTTACTATGCGCTTAAAAATCTCGAACAGGCTGGTCTTATCAACTTAACATCGTGCCGAGCAGATAATGCTGTCAGCCGATGTTATGTCAACTTCATCACATTCCAAGGACATGAATTCTTATCCTCTATCAAAAACGAAGAACGCTGGTCAGGAATCAAAAAGATCATTCCATCAGTCCGCGATTTTTCGCTTGAAGCTGTCAAAGCGATTGCCGAGGGCATGACAGCCTGCGCGATCAGCGCTTATTTCCAGAAAAACACTTGAAGATTTCTTCTACCACGAACCGAGTGCCTTGCCTTAACTCTGCGCGAGTTGGAGGCGGGCACTTTTTTTCGAGCAGATACCACGCCAGTACACGCGCGCTGATATATTGGCATAACCAGCCCACAGCACAGGCAGCGGTAGAAAAAAGCAATACTGCGGTCATGGGTTCACCTCCGATCAATGCTCTGTACGTTCGTCTTTCTGAACTTTTTCAGTAAAAAAATATTCGGGGATCTCGCCACGCGAAAAACCCAGAACATCAGCCGATCGGAACATTTCCTGCTGAGAAAACTCGAGCTGGTTGTTCAATCTCTGGCTTACAGACACACGACCTAATCCAATCGCGTCTGCAAAAGCGTCCTGGGTGCCAAAAACCTCTTTGATTTTTCCTCGCAGACGAGCGTAGTCGAAAACCGGATCGTTCATCGTATTCACCTCCTGTTCGTGTTTCTGAACTTATTGTAGCACCCTCGCCCACTATCTGTCAATACCGTTTGTTCTTTTTTCTGAATTTATTTTTGTTTGCGTTGTTTTCTTGTTGCGTTTTCTGAACATTCGTGTTATATTTATACCAAGGAGAATAGGAGGACATGAAATGGATACTATTGCGAACCGCTTACGAATGGCGCTTGATATGCGCAGCATGAAGCAATCCGAGCTATCCGAATTAACCGGCATTGGAAAATCGTCCATCAGCACTTATCTGCGAGGATCATATATTCCTAAGCAGAAGAACATTTACAAGATGGCAAAAGTGCTGAATGTAAACGAGTCATGGCTTATGGGCGAAAACATTGATTCCACACGAACCAGCGCCTATGCCGATCCCCCTGACAGCAATCTTGTCACGATCCATTACGCCGGTCCTGTAGCTGCACACTTCGACGCAACGCCAGATGACGCATATGAACAACGTAACATTCCTGCTGAGTGGATTGGTCGCCGCCGACCAGAAGATTTCTTCTTAGCTTCTATCAGTGGTGACAGTATGTACCCGCATTTTCAAGACGGTGACGATATACTCTGCCTTAGGTGCAGTGACATGGGAGCGTCCGGTAGGATTGGAATTATGCTATTAGGCGACGGTGAAGCCACTGTCAAACGTATCAACTACAAAACCGGAGAGGACTGGATCGAGCTGATTCCCATCAATCCAGAGTTCAAGTCCAAGCGGATCGAAGGCGCTGATTTGGAAAAATGCCGCGTTGTAGGCAGAGTGATCAAAGTCATTCGCACTGTAGACCAAATTTAAGGAGGAAACTAATATGAAAAAGAGAATGTTAGCAATGGTGTTCGCCTGCTTCATGGCGATGTCCCTCACCGCCTGCGGTGGCAGCAACAATGCGGCAAGCAGCACCACCGAAAGCACCACGCAAGCCCAGACGGATACCACCGGCGAGGACACCGCTGCTAGCGACACCGCGACACCGGAATACTATTTCAAGGACAATGAGCTTGTGGCTACCGATGTTAAGATCAACATTACGGATTGGAAGGTCATTCCGGTCGGTGAAAAGGGCAACGAGTACGGCGACGCTCCTGTGCTGGCGTTCTGGTATGATACCACCAATCTCACCGGCAACGAAGATGTAACGCCGATCAACGCATGGATCGCAATGTTTACCGCTGTGCAGGACAATGATCCGAATATGGTCAACACGCTGGACGTTGCTATGCTTCCCGATGATCAGTATCTCGATACGCAGGACAAGCAGATCAAGAAGGACGGCACGGTGTCGAACGCTATTGCCTACACCCTTTCCGATGATACTACGCCGGTCGTTCTGAAAGCAACGCGCGGTATCGGCGGCGAAGAACTGGGCGAGCAAACCTTTGATATTGCCGCGAAGTAACTAAAGGGGTCGAATTCGACCCGGTTAAACGCATAAAAAAATCCCGCCCCGGTGCTACCAACACCAGAGCGGGACATGGGGTACTGATAAACCTACCAAGCCATCAGTACCCCTATTTTATCACACCTTCACGCGATAAGAAAGGGGTTTTATTGCTATGCCAAGAAAAAAGCCAACACGCAAGGACAACCGCTACGAATACAAGATCACGCTCGGCCGCGACATTCACGGCAAGCCGCTGCGCAAATCCTTTTACAGCACGGTCAGCCTTGCCGATGCGAAAAAGAAAGCCGAGGAATTCCGTGTGGCCTCCGAGGTATCCGCACGGACCGGCGAAGTATTCGTCCGGAAAAGCTACAACTTTTCCCAGTGGGCGCGCAAGTGGCTCAAGACCTACAAGCAGCCGTTTGTCAGCCCCAATACGCTCCAGACCTATGAGGAGATCGTGCGGCTGTATCTGGAGCCGTACTTCGGCAGTGTCGATCTGACCGATGTGCGGCCGGTCGATGTACAGACGTTCGCCGCCATGCACAAGGGTCTGTCCGCATCGCATCTGAAGAAGATCCGTCTGTGCCTGGTGGACATCTTTGAAACGGCCATCGAGAACGACCTGTGCTACAAGAATCCGGCAAAGCGCGTGCAGTTCAGCAGCTCGGCGCACAAGCGCGTCAAGCGTGTGCTGACCGAAAAGCAGATCGCCATTGTGCGCGAGGAAGCACTCGAAGCGTTTCCCGCTGCTGCGCTCCTGCTCGATACCGGTATGCGCCGCGGCGAGCTGCTGGGAACCATGTGGACGGACTTCGTGCTCGAGCCGGGTAACGGCTCACTGCATATTCAGCGTACCGTTGTTTCCGAGGTCGGAGTGCTCAAGCTGGCCGCGCCGAAGAAGAACAGCTTCCGCACCATTCCGATCTCGGACGAGTGCATCGCCCTGGTGCAGTCGCTGCCGCACGACAGTCTGTACCTTTTTCCCTCGCAGACCGGCGGTCTGCAGGATACCGACCACTTTTCTCAGCGGCTCAAGAAGTTTATGACTGGCGTGCACGAGCGTCACCCGGACATTCCGGTGCTCACCTCGCACGAGATGCGTCATACCTACGGCACCAGCCTGCGCCGGAACGGCGTGGACATCTACACGATCCAGAAGATCCTCGGCCACAAGGACATTCAGGTCACCGCCGAGATCTACGTCCACAACGAACTGGAGGAACTCCGTGCAGCCGTATTCCATAAAACGCGCGGCAGCGACCGTAAGGAAACCATGTCGTAAACGTTCCCCGTGTCGTCAGAATGTCGTCAGAAAAATCTAAGTGCATAAAAAAATACCACCGAACAGTAGTTTCGGTGGTATTTTGCTGTTTTAGCGCTTGGAGAACTGCGGAGCACGACGTGCAGCCTTCAGACCGTACTTCTCCGCAAGGCGCTAAACTGCGTGGTATTCAATTCTCGCAAAAATCGACACAAATCACGCATTAAACGCACGCTTTCGTGTTTTTCAAACGCACGCAAGTTCTAAAATCGTGTGTTTTGGAATGCTGACTTTTGCGCTTTCTCGTACCTTTTTATGCCCTCGTGTCGTCAATTTGTCGTCAGTGCTATCGCTATCGTTATGCACACTAAAACCGCCTATCCCCTGATAATTCATACGCATTCATATGCTGTTTATCATTGCATTTCTTTTACTCTTGTTTATCTCTATGCAAAAGTTATGTCATCTCATGTCTCTTTAATAATCTTAAATTTCTTCGACAAAAAAGCCGCTTCACTAAGAAACGGCTTGAAAATCATGTTTTTAACTGCTATTCTCATGACAACAGCTGATTTAGTATACCATTGTGTAACCAAAATGTCAACAAGTTTTTGTTGACATTTAATCATTTTGATAGTATTATAATGGTACACAGGATATACTCTGTGTATTATAGATTGGAGGTGTTATTATGTGGGATTCTTTCATCGAGATTTGGGAGTCGTCGTCCACTAACACACAGACTGATCAGTCTTCTCCTAAAAACAATTCCGATACTAATTCAAAATAATGCTTTATAATGCTTTGAGCAGCCATTAGGCTGCTCATTTTTTTATTCTTCGAGCCTTTTGCACCACTCTTAAATTTTGCTTTTGAATTTTTTCTTTCATTTTCTTGTCACGTTCTGACCACTTTACATACAAATTGATGATATTAGTATAATACATATCTTTGGGATTGTCATTTCTTCGTGCTATTTCAAAATACATTGCTCTAACAACTTTCAAATATGTTTGATGCAACGACTGATATACGACTCTCTCATCTGCTACACCGGTGTTAAAGTACATAGCAAAATACTCTAATGAATTAAGTAAATGATCGACTACTTTCATATACTGTCGATTCATTATGTAGCGTTTCATCTGATCCGCTTGTTTACTATCGTTTTCTACCTGTTTTAATATGTGTTCTTCCGGAATCAAGTATCTCAATTCTGATTTTGCAGGAATAAAATTTTGGCATTCTAAATAATATGAATAGTTTTTAGGATCCATTAACTTTTCATGTATTAATTCAATGTCCTCCTTACTCAGCATGTCCTCCAATTCGCTCTTGGTGAACAACTTCAGTTCGGAAGAATAGGTATTCTTTAGCAAACCAATAATTCCGAGCCTTTGAAAAAGTAAAGATATAAAGAAATTGTAATCAAGAATCTCATTTTTATACAATGCTGCCAATTCTGCCGCTTTATTTTTCTCTTGCCATTCGCAATTATATCGATAGGTCCTACGTGTAAACATATATTCCAACAATAGAAAAATAATAGTTATTGTTGTGGCGATATTTCCAATTACCGCTATAATATCACTGTGATCTAGTAAAAAACCATATAGTCCATTAAACAAGAACATCTCTCCCTTTTCTATAATTACTTTTTAAGAATATACGACGTATTTTATTATAACTCCTAATATGTGTGTTGTACACCCCAAAAAACATCCCCTCCGAGAGCCGGCATAACACCAGTTCCCAGAGGGGTTTCTCTTTGCTTTACTTCCCCATCGCCTTGGCCAGCTTCTTGACGAGCTCCTCGCCCCACTGGTACCGCAGCAGATACTCGATGGTCTGCTCCTCCAGACCCGCAGCCTCCTGCACGGTGTCGATGGCATCCTGCACCTCGGCGGTGCCGTCCGGAACGAACGTGCGGCACTGCGGCGCGGTAATCGACGGCACTTTGCGGACCGCATCAAAGTCGATCGTAAAGCCTGCCTGCTGGAGCGATCTCATCTTGATATAGTTGGTTTCATCCTTGCTGATGATGTCACAATCGTAGGTCTTGCCGTTGAGCAGGACCTTTTTCTTTTCTACCACTTCGTCGTCCTCCTTCTTCGGTTCGGGTTCAACCGGCGCGGTCAGCCGTGCCTTGAACTTACGCCACAGACTTTCGTCGCGTACCCACGGCTCGGGGCACAGCTTGCCGGTGACATCATAGTGCCGCACGACGTGATCTACGTCAATGCCGTACTTCGCCATGAGATACTTGACCAACTCGACGGCACGGTCTACCGTCTGCGGCGTGATGGTGTACTTGCCACCTACGATGTCACTGCACATTTCCACACCCAACGAATTACGGTTCATACAAATGCCGCGTAACGGGTGATGCGAGCTCTCGAGAGCGCCGCCGCAGTGCCATGCTGCATCTCTATCACGCACGGACTGCGTAACGCTGTCCTCATCGACAAAATAGTGTGCACTTGCCCGTCGGCCTGCACCCTGAAAATAGTGCGCGTTGCCCTCGTCGGTATCGCCGTCGTTGGCGGTATAGTGCATGACGATGTACTTGATCGAATTGCCGCCGCGGCCGGAGTAGTAGTTGCTCGAATCAGCCGGCACAAACGGAATGTTCATCAATCGTTCTCCTCCCCTAATTTATCCACTGCGTCCTTTGCCGCGGACAGCATCTTCTTGAGCCACTGCGGCACGGGTGCGCCCAGGTTAACTGCGTTTTCGACGATCGAGCCCAACTCCGTGAGCGTGTACCACACGACCACCAACGGGCACAGCAGTGTCGTATACTCAAACGGCAGCACGACGCCCGGCAGGTGCCCGAGCATGGCGCCGATGAGCAGATCAGCCGCACCGGCCACCATTACTACAATAACTGAGCCGATCTTGTGAAAGATGCCGTCTCGTGCCGACTTGCTCGACCACTCGCCGCGGTGCATTGCTGCTGCGGTGCCGGTGAGATAATCCACCGCCATGCAGCCCACAAACAGCACTACAAGCCAGCCGAACCAGCCCCAGAGTGAGGTCAGCAGCGCGACAACTGCCGTCACGGCCAGCTTAAAATCGTTTACTTTATCCATGGTTTTACCTACTTTCTTACGCGATAACGCGATTATATTCGTACTGTACGCGGATTGGATTGATCTCCGCATAGATGAGCGTCGTTTTCGGGTCAGTATGCCAGCCGACAGCGCATGCGACGCGAAGGTGTGCCTCATGAGATGCGGATAGAGTGGGCGCTCCGTGCAGCCGTTTACGCGGTTTCTGCGTCCTTCGTACCGCCGAACTCCGCAGGTACAAGCTCCGGCATACCGCATTCGTCGATCAGGATTTCCGCTACCTGCTTTTTCAGCTTCGCGGGCACCTTATCGAAGTCACACTTACCCAAAATAACTCTCTGTGCAAAAAGCATTGCCATCATAATAACCGTCCTTTCAAAACGTTCTTGAATGTTGTTGATTAACTTACGCATAAACGACTTCTGCCATCTCTGCAATACAATCCTCATAAAAAGACTGCTGATCGGTCGCGGCGCTGACCTGCGCCTTGAGCAGCTTGTTCTCCTGCTCGGCCTGTGCCAGCCGGTCAGAGATCGTGTCCAGCGCGGCCGCTGTGCCGTCCACCGCACGGGTGTACACTGCGGTGACACTCGTCGGATCGGCGGCTGCGACCGTGGCCGTCTTGAGCGCGTACCCTGCCAGCACCTCCACCGTATCACCGGCATCGGTCTTGACCGTGAGCACGGCAGCATCCAGAGCCAGCACGGCCTCGACCGACGTTTCTGCAAACGGGATCGTCAGCAGGTCACCGTCCGTCCGGTAGTCCAAGGCTTTCACATCGTTGATTTTCATGGGTTCACCCTTTCTGCGGCTAATTCGCCGCAACATATTTTGTATACTGGTGCTTGACCGTTTCGTCGTTCAGCTCGGCATAAATTTGCGTTGTCGCCACGTCCTCGTGACCGAGCAGCCGCTGGATAACGGTTACGTCCATGCCGGAGTTCAATGCGTGCGTCGCAAAGGTGTGGCGCAGCAAATGCGGATGGACGCGCTTATCCAGCCCGGCGCGCTCACTGACAGCACGGATCAGCCGCTGGATCGCACGCGGTTTGAGCGGCGCATACGGCGATTTGCTGCTGCAGAAAAGCCCATCACCTCCCTTCCGTGCCACGAAATACTCTTGGATCATCAGCCGCGCACGGACGCTGAAATACACCACGCGGTCCTTGTCGCCCTTGCCAGTTACTTTGACCGTGCGCCCGACCAGATCCAGATCGGCGGCACGCAGCTGCGCGACCTCACTCAGACGGCAGCCGGTCGAAACCAAAAATTCCACGAGTGCTTTCTCGCGGTAGCCTTTGCAAGCGTCGCGCAGGCGCTCCAGCTCCTCGACAGACAGCGCCTGTCGGGCACCCTTCTTGTCCAATTTTAAGGACTTTATCTTTGCCATGGGATTTTTCTTGATCTTCTCTTCGACCGTCAACCAGCCGAAGAACGCGCGCAGCGTGTTGATGTGCGTTTGCAGACTGGTTTCCTTCAAATGGCGGGTTTCGTCAAGGTACGCAATGTAGCCGCGAATGTCGTCTGTGGTGATCTTCGCCGTGCTCTTTTCGACCTTTGCCGCAAAACTTTCAAGGTTCGCTTTGTAGTTCTTCAGCGTCCGCTCGGACAGCCCGTCGATCTTCTTCGCGCCCAGATAATACTTGATCCGGCGGCGCAGGTCGCTCCTCGTTTCGTCGCTTTCGCGCGTGATATTGTAGTCCTTCATGATAGCGGTCAGTGCTTCCGCCGTCAGCGGCGTACCGCCAGAAAAAGTGTCGGAAAGTCGCTTGATAAGCTCGGTTTTTGCGTTCAAATGTGTTTGCCCCTTTCAAAATTTGATGTATAGACATTATACATCAAGGAGCAAAAATCGGGCAATTTAGGACGCATTATACCGCTATGGCGGC
>ENA-OVFS01000550-OVFS01000550.1-human-gut-metagenome-genome-assembly--contig:-NODE-550-length-36439-cov-3.350676_pt1 | contig 36439 bp, 24 predicted proteins | sample MGYA00237763_ERZ505405 | MGnify/ENA primary metagenome ERZ505405 (study PRJEB26158, sample SAMN06016401) | human gut metagenome | biome: human gut; feature: ankylosing spondylitis patient; material... | reverse complement strand
GGTGAGGGCAAAGCTGCTGCGGGAGCGGAAAAAGAGGCGGGTGCCCAGCTCATGCTCCAGCTTCAGAAGCTGCTGGTCCAGGGCGGACTGGGTGATGAACAGCTTGGCCGCGGCCTTGCTGATACCGCCCTCCTGGGCGATGGTGAGAATATAGGTCATCTGTTTGACGTCCATGGCCGATCACTCCTTGCCGGTAAAAGGGCGCGCCCCCGGCTCCGCGTGGGAAGGTCGGGGGCGCAGCGGGGGAAAGGAACCACTCAGCGGTGGATGAGAAGCACCGCCACGTCGTTGACATTGGTGCCCGTCGCCCCCGTGTGGAGCAGGCCGCCGCAGGCGGCCAGGGCGTGGTAGGCGTCGTTGTTCTTCAAAACCTCAAAGATGCGCACGCCCTGCCTGGCCAGCCGCTCCTTTGTCCCGCCGTCCACGAAGCCGCCGGCGGCGTCGGTGGGGCCGTCGGTGCCGTCGCTGCCTACGGAGAACACGGCCGTGTTCTCAAGTCCGGCAATGCCGGCGGCGGCGGAGAGGGCCAGCTCCTGGTTGCGCCCGCCCAGGCCGGAGCCGGTCAGGTGCACCACGGTCTCTCCCCCGGCCAGGAAGGCCAGGGAGTGCTCCGTGTTCTGGTGAGCACGGGCCACAGCGGCCAGGAAAGCGCCCGCCTCTCTGGCCTCGCAGTCCAGGCTGTCGGTGAGCAGCACCGGCTCATAGCCCAGCTCCCGGCAGGCCGCGGATGCGGCGGCGCACAGCTCCCGCACGCTGCCGGTGATAAGGGTCTCCACATTGTCCAGAACCTTGGGCGTCTCCCGCTCCAGGCACTGGGAGGCCTCGGGCGACAGGCGCAGGCCGTACTGCTCCGCGATGCGGCGGGCATCGGCACAGGTGGAGGAGTCGGGGTAGGCCGGGCCGGAGGCGATCATGTCCAGCGGATCGCCGATGATATCCGACAGGACGATGGAGAATACCTTTGCCGGGGCGCAGTGCTGGGCAAACCGCCCGCCCTTGACGGCGGAGAGCCGCTTGCGGATGGTGTTCATCTCCACGATGTCCGCCCCGCTGGCCAGAAGGCTCTGGGTGATGGACTGGAGCTCCTCCTGGGGGACCAGCGGCGCCTCGAAGAGGGCGGAGCCGCCGCCGGAGAGGAGAAAGAGGACGGTGTCCTCCGCCGTCAGGCCGTCCGTGAGGGCCAGCGCCTCCTCCGTGGCGGAAAAGGTGTCCTGGTCGGGGACGGGATGCCCCGCCTCCCGGATGAGCAGGGAGCCGATGGGGCCCTGGGCATGGCCGTGCTTGGTGATGATGATGCCGCCGTCCAGCCGCCCCCCCACGCAGTCGCAGGCGGCGCGGGCCATAGACCAGGCGGCCTTGCCCACGGCCACCAGCACCACCCGGCCGCCCTGAAAGGGGTTCCCCTCCAGGGCGCGGCGAACCGCCGCGTCGGGCTGGACAGCGGCGATGGCCCGGCGGACAATCTGATCACAGTCGTTTCTCAGTTTCATGCGTTCCTCCATGGTCGCCTCGCGGAGAGGCTTAAATCAGGCCGGCCTCAGACATGGTGCGGCGGAAGCCCTCCTTGGCAGGGCCCTCCGGGGTGGGGAGGCTGGGCCGGTAGGGCGCGCCCACATCCCGGCCGCGGAGCGCGGCCATGTCCTTGGCGGCCACAGGGAAGCTGGCGGGATCCATGGCCAGACGGACGGGGTTGAGCTTGAACTGGGCCTCCAGGCTGCCCTGGAGATCCCCGGCGGCAAACTTGTTGTAGACGTCGGTGATCAGCTCGGGCATGAAGTTGGCCGCGGTGCACACGCCGCCCACCGCGCCGTGGCACAGGCTGGCGTAGAGCAGGGTATCCTTGCCGCCGAACACCTTGAAGCCCACGTCGCGGGTACGGCGGATGAACTCGGCGGTGAGGGTGATGTCGCCGCTGGTGTCCTTCATGCCCACAATGTTTTCCACCTGATGGGCCAGGGCGTCCACGAGATCGGCGGTGAGGGTGTACCCCACCCGCCCGGGGTTGTTGTAGAGCAGCATGGGCGCGCCGGGGACGCTTTCGGCGATGGTCTTGAAGTGCTGGAACAGCTCGTCATAGGTGGGCTTGAGGAACATGGGCTGGAGCACGCTGACGCCGGCGGCGCCGTTGGCCACGGCCATTTTGGCCAGACGGCAGCACTTCTGGGTGCGGATGGCGCCAATGCCGAAGTAGACGGGGACGCGGCCAGCGGCCTGATCCACCATAATCTTCAGGCCCCGCTCCATCTCGTCCTCTTCTACCATATAGAACTCGCCGTTGCTGCCAAAGGCCAGAATACCGGACACGCCGCCCTTGATGACGTAGTCCACCTGGTCGCGGAGCCTGGCCTCGTCAATGCGCTCCTCCCCGTCGATGGGGGTGAGTATGGGCACCACGACGCCCTTGATAAAATCCGTATTCATGATCGATCACCTCGCACTCGTGTCGGGCGGCCTTACAGGGACTCGATGCCGGTGAGCTTCTTGTAGTACTTGATGATGGAGCTGTGATCGTCCTGGCCGCAGCCGTTGTTGTGCAGCCACTGGAAGATCTCCTGCACCGCGGCGGTCATGGGCAGGGGGGAGCCCACGGTGTGGGCGCAGTCCAGGGCGTTGTTCAGATCCTTGATGTGCAGGTCAATCTTGAAGCCGGGCTTGTCGTTGCCCTCGATCATCATGGGGGCCTTGGCGTTCATGACGGTAGAGCCGGCCAGACCGCCGCGGATGGCCTGGAACACCAGCTCGGGGTCCACGCCCGCCATCTTGGCCAGGGTCAGGGCCTCGGACAGGGCCTGGATGTTGCAGGCCACGATAATCTGGTTGGCCAGCTTGGTGGTGTTGCCCGCGCCCACGTCGCCGCAGCGCACCACAGAGGTGCCCATGGCGCCCAGGATGTCCTTGTACTGGTCAAAGACCTCCTGCTTGCCGCCCACCATGAAGGAAAGGGTGCCGTCGATGGCTTTGGGCTCGCCGCCGGAGACGGGGGCGTCCAGCATCTCGATGCCGCGCTTGGCCAGCTCCGCCGCGATCTCCTTGGAGGCCACGGGGTTGATGGAGCTCATGTCGATGAACACGCTGCCCGGCTTCATGTGGGCGGCCACGCCGTCCTCCCCCAGCATGACAGCCTTTACCTGGGGGCTGTTGGGCACCATGGTCAGCACCACGTCGCAGGTCTCGCCGATTTCCGCGTTGGTGGCGGCCTTGGCCCCGGCGGCTACGATCTCGTCCACGCTGGCCTGGTTCAGATCGCTGACCGTGAGGTCATAGCCCGCCTTGAGCAGGTTCTTCGCCATGGGCTTGCCCATAATACCAAGACCGATCAGTCCGATTTTCATAATACATTTCCTCCTTAAAATAATAGCACAGATTGGGGTGGATAGGAACTATAAAAGCGGGACTCACGCGTTGGCGCGGGCCACGTTTTTGGTGACAATCACATCGGCGCCCAGGCCGCACACGTCGGCCAGGGCCACCTGCCCGACGGCGGTGGGGGCCTGGAGACGTACGGTGTTGATGACCTCCATTACCCGGAAGATGTCCTTCTTGGAGATGGGGCGGCTGAGCCGCACGCTGGCCAGGGGCAGTTCGCCGCCCTCCACCAGTACGCTGGTGGCGATATTGCGCTGGGGGTCGGTGAGCTCCTGGCGGACATAGGCGTCTCCCTTGGGGCAGGTGGCTCCCCGGACGGCGTACACCGTGTCCCCCTCATATTCGGTCGTGATCTCACAGCCGTTGGGGCAGATAATACAGGTAAAGCTCCGCGTCACTGTACGCTCACCTCCAAATCACCGGACTGCTCCAGCGCCGCGGCGCGGATGGGAAGCTGAAGCATCTCGGCAGGGAGTGCCTTGGGCAGCCTGCGCCGCAGCACCTCGCGGCCGTCCTGCGTCACGGTCAGGGTGACGGCCTTCATGGGCCGGGACACCCGCAGGGAGAGGGTGAAATCCCGGCTGCCCCTGATGCGCTGGGGGATGACGTGGCCCACGTTGGCGCCCGCCCTGACCTCCAGGGGACAGGGGGGAAGCGCATGGTTTTTCAGGTACTCCGCCGCCGACGAGGCCAGGGCCTCCGCCTCCAGGGAGACGAAGTCCACCAGATCGTGGACATGGAGCACGTTGCCCGCGGCAAAGACGCCGGGAATGCTGGTCTGGTAGTGCTCATCCACAAAGGCGCCCTTGGTGCGCCCGTCCACCGCCAGGCCGGAGCCGTTGGCAATGTCCCCGGCGGGGATGAGGCCCACCGAGAGAATCAGCGTGTCGCACTCTACCCGCTCCTCCGTGCCGGGGATGGGGCGGAGGCGTTCGTCGACCTGGGAGACCGTAACGGCCTCCAGACGCGCCCGGCCGTGAATATCGGTGACGGTATGGCTCAGGTACAGGGGGATGCCATAGTCGTTGAGGCACTGCTCGATGTTGCGGGGCAGGCCGCTGGGATAGGGCTGCACCTCATAGACGGCCTTCACATGGGCCCCCTCCAGCGTCATGCGGCGGGCCATGATCAGGCCGATGTCGCCGCTGCCCAGAATGACCACCTCCCGGCCCACCATGAGGTTGCGCAGGTTAATGTACTCCTGGGCCACGCCGGCGGTGTAGATGCCCGCCGGGCGGCTGCCCGGAATGGCCAGGGCGCCCCGGGTACGCTCCCGGCAGCCCATGGTGAGAATCACCGCGTCGCCCCGGAGCTGTTTGAGCCCGGCGGGGCCGGAGGCGGTGACGGTGCGGTCGGCCTCCAGGGAGAGAACGGTGGTGTCGGTAAGGCAGGTGATGCCCAGCTCCTCCGCCTGGGCCACGAACCGCTGGGCGTACTCGGGGCCGGAGAGGGTCTCGCCGAAGCGGGTGAGGCCGAAGCCGTCGTGGATGCACTGACGGAGGATGCCGCCGGGGCGGTGCTCCCGCTCCAGCACCACCACGTCGTCGACGCCCTTCTGCCTGAGCCGGATGGCGGCGGCCAGGCCGGCGGGCCCGCCGCCGATGATTACCGCCTGATGGCGTTCCACGTTCATGCCGGCTCCCCTCCTTTCACTGACCCGGTGAACATCCAGGAGCCCTCCGGCCCCAGGTGGATGTCCCTGAAGTCCTCTCCCAGCTCCCGGCGGAGGGCCTCGGTGATGCGGGTCTCGCAGTAGCCGCCCTGGCAGCGGCCCATGGTGGCACGGGTGCGCACCTTGATACCGTTGACGGTGTGGACGCCCAGGGGGTTGTGGATGGCCTGGAGAATTTCGGCCTTGGTGACCTTCTCGCAGCGGCAGAAGATCTCGCCGTAGTCCGGGTTCTCCGCGATGGCGGCGGCCCGCTCCTCGTCGGCCATATCGGCAAAACGGCGGATGCCGTGCCGGATGGGATCAAAGTCGGGATTGGGCTCCAGCGCCTCCTGCCGGGCGATGAGGGCCACGGCCCGGCGGGCCAGCGGGAGGGCGGAGGTGACGCCGGGGGACTCGATGCCCACCAGGTTGACCACGCCGGGCGCCTCGTCCCGGCACTCCAGTACGAAGTCCTGTACCGCGCCGGTGGCGGGGTCGATGCGCTTGGGCCGGATGCCGGCAAAATTGCGGATGAAGTAGGCGCGGTCCATGTGCTTGAACATCCGCGAACCGCTCTCAATGAGGCCGTCCATGGCGGCCTGGGTGGACTCGTAGTCCTGGAAATCCCGCGCCAATTGGCTGTCGGGCCCCACCAGTACATTTCCGTCCACGGTGGGCGTGGCATGGGTGTCAAACGTATTATCCGGATTGGGGGCGGGATAGACGGGAATCCTGGCAAACTGGCCCGCCAGCTTGTCAAGAACGAAGTATTCGCCTTTGACCGGCTTAATGACATAGCCGGGAATGCCCAGTTGCCCGCTGACCACAGCGGAGTTGAGCCCCGCGCTGTTCACCACCCAGCGGGTGTGGAAGTCGCCCCTGGTGGTGTGGAGCAGGTGGGTGCCGTCGGCCTGCCGGGTCTCGCCGGTGAAAGCGCAGTTGAGGTGGTACTCCGCCCCGTTGTGAACCGCGTTCTCCGCCAGGGCGATGGTGTAGAGGAAGGGGTCCAGGATACCGCTGGCCGGGCACCACATGGCGAAATTTCCGCCGGCGCTGGGGTCAAGCTCATCCATCCGCTTGCGGTCGATGAGCTCCAGGCCCTTCACGCCGTTGGCCTCGCCCCGGGCCATGAATTGCTCCAGCCGCTGCCGGTGCTCATCGGTGAAGCCTACGATGAGCTTGCCGGTGCGCTTAAAGGGGACATCCAGCTCGCGGGCCACCTGGTCGAACTCCTGGTTGCCCTCCACGGCGCAGATGGCCTTGAGGGAGCCGGTCTTGTAGAGGAACCCGGCGTGGAGCATGCCGGTGTTGCGCCCGCTGGTCTGGGTGCAGACGTCGCTCTCCTTCTCCAGCACGGCGATGCGCAGCTTGTACCGGGACAGCTCCCGGGCGATGGCGCTGCCCACCACCCCGCCGCCGATGATGACGACGTCATAGGACTGCTGCATAGGGATAGCTCCTTTCTCCATTAAAGGAACAGGGTCAAAATGGGGACGGTGACCAGGCTGGTCAGCGTCGAGATAAACACACACTTGGAGGCGAACTGGGCGTCCGCCCCGTATTTCTGGGCCAGGATAGCGGTGGTGGAGCCGATGGGCATGCCGGTGAGCACCACGCTGACCCCGGCGGTGAGGGGATCCACCCTCAGCAGCCGCAGGGCCACGAGGCACACGGCGGGCAGCAGGAGCTGGCGCACCGCCACCAGATAGAAGCACTTGGGGTCGAACACGGTCTTGAGGGGCACGTCGGCCAGGATGGCCCCCACCAGGGCCATGGCCAGGGGGGAGGTGCAGGCGCCCAGGTTGTCCACGGCGGTGTCCACAAAGTGGGGCAGGGGGAGCTGGAAAAACATCCACGCCAGGCCCACCTCCACGGCGATGATGCCGGGGTTGAGCAGCACCTTCCGGACGGCCTGCTTGGCGTCGGCCTTGGTAAACAGGGAGATGCCGGCGCTCCACATGAGGATGCGGGTGGGAATGATGAACAGGGAGCCGAGGAAGAGGCCCTCGTCGCCGTAGGCGCCGCTGACCACGGGCAGTCCGGCAAAGCCGGAGTTGGTGACCAGGGTGCCGTACTGGAGGATGCTCTTCTCCCCATAGGGAAAGCGGTTGTAGAGCACCTTGCCCAGCAGCAGGGCCGCCGCGGCCATGACGGTGGCGATGAGGACGGCCACGCCCCCCTGCTTGAGGGACTCCAGGCTGAACTCCATGTGGAAGGACTCAAAGATCATGCAGGGCAGGGTGATGAGCACCACAAAGTCGGTCAACTTATCCCGGGCCGCGTCGTTGAAAATGCCTTTCTTGCGGCAGAAGAAGCCCACCGCCATGTAGATGAAGAGGACGGTCTGCACGTCCACCATCTTGAAAAAGCTGTCCATACTACCCCTCGATGGGGGTGAGAAGGGCCCCGTCCCCGTCAAATTCCAGCGGCTCGGGCTCAGAGCAGGCCGCCACGCCGGGCCATTTACCCGCCTTCACGTCCCTGTAATAGGCCTCGCTGAGCATGATGCGGCCGATGTGGAGGCTGTTTGGGATGCGGATGATCCGGGCGCGGCTGCGGTCGATGCCGGTGCAGGTGCGGATACACATCTGAATAGCCTCCCTGTCGTTGGCCACCACGCAGGGGATGCGGGCGGAGGTGAGGACGGTAGAGGTGAGACAGTTGGGGTACATCTTTTCCGTGTCGATTTTGTCAAAGAACCGCTTTGTGATCACGTTGGCCAGGCCCACGCCCAGGGCGTTGCCGTGGCTGGCCGCGCTCAGATCGAGAAAGCAGGTGCGCTGCACCTCCACCCCGCCGTGGGCGTACTCGGTGGAAAAGGTGCCGGTGATGTTGGGGTCCACGCCGGTGCCCGAGTAGTTCTTGCCCGTCTCGTCCACCACCAGCACGTCGCAGGCGCCCACCAGCAGGGAGGGCATCCGCTCAAAGGCAAACTGGAGCAGCTCCGGCTCCCGGGCGAGAATGTCGTCCCTGTCGATGGCCTCGATGCGGCAGGTCTCGTCATAGGCGTTCTCGATACAGGGCAGGGCAAAGAGGATGGGGGCCCTGGCCAGAATGACCTTGGCGATGGAGGGGATGTTGGCCCCGATCTTGCCCATGCCGTCGGAGTGGACCCGCTCGGCCCCCTTCTGCTTGCCCAGGCCCACGGCGAGCATCTTGCAGGGCCCGCTCTCGTAGGGGCCGCGGAAGGCGTTGTGGGGCTTGAGGCGGCAGGAGACGATGATACCGTCGGCCTCATAGGCGTTTTTGTCCAGGTACACCGGCAGGCCGGTGTCGGAGGTGCCCAGCTCCACCACCTCCATGCTGCTGCGGATCTCACAGCCCATGGCCTCCGGGGTGATGCCGTAGCTGGCCAGCACCTCCAGCTGCCCCTCGGCAGTGGCGCCGCCGTGGCTGCCCATGGCGGGCACAATGAAGGGGACGGCGCCCCTGGCCTTTACAAAGTCCACGATGGACCGGGTGATGAGGTCCACGTTGGCGATGCCCCGGCTGCCCGCCGTGATGGCGATGGACATGCCGGGCCGGATTTTGGAGCGGAAGGGCTCCCGGGACAGCTCCCCCGCCACGGCAGCGGGGATGTCTGCGGGGGCAATGCGCTCCCGGGGGAAGAGCTGCTCGGCGCGGAACATGCGGGGAATGGGCACGTCGGCCAGCAGACGGGAGACGACGCCCCCCTGTTTGATTTCCATACCAAACCGACCTTTCTCTTGTCAGGTAATAGGCGCGGGATTGAAGATGCACAGGTCGTTGTGGAAGCCGTACTGGTCGGAGTAGGGCTTCTTCACGCCGCTGGCCACGTCCAGAATCAGGTGGAACAGCTCGGCGCCCACGTCGGCGATGGTCTTCTCGCCGGTGGCGATGGGGCCGGCGTTGACGTCGATGAGGTCAAACCAGTGCTCCTTCATCTCGTTGCGGGAGCAGACCTTGATGACCGGGGCGGCGGCCAGCCCGTAGGGGGTGCCCCGGCCGGTCATAAAGACCTGAAGCCCGATGCCGCTGGCCAACTGGCAGGGCCCGCAGACGATGTCGCTGGCGGGAGTGGCGGCGTAGATCAGGCCGTGCTTATGGGGCTTCTCTGCCGGGGAGAGCACCTCCTCGATGGGGGCGGTGCCCGACTTGGCGATGGAGCCCATGGCCTTCTCTACGATGTTGGCCAGGCCGCCCTTCTTGTTGCCGGGGGTGGGGTTGGCGTCCCGGTCCACGCCGCCGGCGTCCAGGTAGTCGTCGTACCACTTCATCTCGGCGGCCAGCTTGTCCCGGGCGGCCGCGTCGCGGCAGCGGGCGGCCAGCAGATGCACTCCGTCGCGCACCTCGGTGACCTCGCTGAACAGCACGGTGGCGCCGCCCTTCACCAGCATGTCGGCGGCGTAGCCGGCGCTGGGGTTGGCGGTGAGGCCGGAGAAGGCGTCAGAGCCGCCGCACTGCATGCCGATGAGCAGCTCGCTGAGGGGCAGCTCCTCCCGGCGGCGCTCGTTGAGCCGTTTCAGCTTCCGCTCGGCCATCTCCATCAGGGCCTGCATCATGGCGTCGTGGCCCCGGTAGTTCTGGAGGGTGAGGGTGTTCTCCGGGGTGATGTCCTCCGGGGGGAGCACCATGTCGTAGGTGAGCTTTTCACAGCCCAGGCCCACCACCATCAATTCGCCGCCGAAGTTGGGGTGGCGGATGAGGTTGGTGACCGCCCGGATGGGGATGTGGGCCTCCCGGGCCTTAATGGCCACGCCGCAGCCGTAGGGGTGGTTCACTGCCACCACGCCGTCCACATTGGGGTACTTGGGCAGCAGCTCCCGCTTGATGCGCTCCACCGCCACGTTGACCACACCGGCGGCGCACTGGACGGTGGTGACAATGCCCAGCAGGTTGCGGGTGCCGGCGGGGCCGGTTTTGTTGCGGTAGCCCATCCAGGTTCTGCGGGGCGGATCGGGCAGCTCTTCCATGGGGACGAGGCTGGTCCCGTAGGGCATGTCGTCCAGGCCGGGGGACTGAGGCAGGTCCAGCATGTGCTCGTTGATCCAGGCCCCAACGGGGATGGGAGCCTTGGCGTAGCCCAGCACCACGCCGTAGCGGACCACCTCGCCCCCCTTGGGGATGTCAGTCAGGGCGATCTTGTGGGCCTGGGGGATGTCCTCACGGGTGACGACGCCGGGCATGATCTCGGTGCCGCGGGGGATATCGTGGACCGCGATGGCCACGTTATCCGCGTCCTTGACCTTGATGTAAAGTGGTGCACTCATAGACGAATACTCCCTTTTGACTCGATGTTATTCCACCGGGCGCGGGGCGCGCCGGACGGAATGACATCGAGGCGTTATGATGATTACTGCTTGCCGGAGAGCTCCTTCTCCTGGCGCTCGGCTTTGCGGTTGTCCAGAACGGCGTAGACCACGGACAGGATGATCAGCGCCCAGATAACCCAGCTCATGGGGCGCACGAACAGGCCGGTCAGGGAGCCGTTATAAGCGGTGAGCACCTGAATGAAATAGTCCTCCAGGTCGCCGCCCAGAATGAAGCCGATGAGGAAGCAGGACACGGGGAAGTGGAACTTCTTGATCAGAAGGCCCACAATGCCGAAGAGCAGCAGGCACCACACGTCGAACATGCGGCCGTTGAGGGTGGCGTAGGCGCCCACGGTGCACATCATGAGCACCACGGGGTACAGGCGCTCCTGGGGAATGAGGACGATCTTCGCCAGCAGCTTCACCGGGAAGAACATGACCAGGTACATCAGGATATTGCAGCACAGCAGGGCCACCAGAATGGTGTTCCAGATCACCGGATTGTTGGTGATGAACAGGGGGCCCACCTGAATGCCCTGGAGCATGAAGGCGCCGATCAGGACGGCGGTGGTGGAGTCGCCGGGAATACCCAGGCTCAGCAGGGGCACCAGGGCGCCGCCGGTCAGGCCGTTGTTGGAAGTCTCAGAGGCGATCAGGCCCTCGGGCACGCCGGTGCCCAGCAGCTCGGGGTGCTTGGACCAGCTCTTGGCCTGGGAGTAGGCGATCAGGGAGGCCGCGGAGCCGCCCACACCGGGCAGGATGCCCATGAAGGTGCCCAGCAGGGCGGAGCGGAACACATTGATGATCTGCCCCTTGAAGTCGTGGAGAAGGCTGAACTTGACGTTGTTCTTGACCTCCAGCGTATCATCCTTGCTGTAGGAGGCGTGCATGCCAGTCTCACACTGCTGGAGCATCTCGGAGACGGCGAACAGGCCGATGAGCACGGGGAAGAGCTGGAAGCCGCTCTGCATCTGGCTCTCCAGGAACTCAGGGACCATGCGGTATTCATTGTTGACGGAGAACTGGTTCATCATGGCTACCAGCACGCCCAGCATACCGATCCACAGGCCGCGGAGCATCTGGCCCCGGGACAGGGCGGCGATGACGGTGAGGGCGAAGAGGATGATGAGGAACTTCTCCACGGCAGAGAACTTGATGGCCCAGCCGGCCAGGATGGGGGTGAAGAGGGCCAGCACCACCAGGGAGATCATGCCGCCCATGAAGGAGGAGGTGACGCCGATTTTCAGGGCGCGTTCTCCCTCGCCCCGCAAGGCCATTGGGTGTCCGTCGAAGGTCGTACACACCGACGACGGGGTGCCGGGAATGTTGATGAGGATGGCGGGGACCAGGCCGCCGGAGATGCCGCCCACATAGAGGCCCAGCAGCAGATAGAGGGCCATCTCCATGGAGTAGGCGTAGGTCAGGGGGAGGAACACGGCCACGGCCATGGTGGCCGTCATGCCGGGGATGGCGCCGAAGATGATGCCGATGACGACGCCGAACAGGGCCACGGCGATGTACTCCGGGCCGATCACGAAGGGCAGTTCAAATCCCATGAATCACACCAGCCTTTCTTTAGTAGAGAATGAAGCCCAGGGACGGAATCTCAATGGTGAGGAGACCGGAGGGCAGGGTGATGGCGAACGCGGTGCCGAACACAACGCTGATAATCAGGCAGGCCACCACGGAGATGATCAGGCTGGTGATGTGGTACCTGGGGTTTTTCAACTGCGCCTTGTTGGCAAACAGGGTGTTGAACAGGAACAGGCAGATGATGGACCAGAAGGTGAAGCCCAGCTTGTCCAGCAGGAAGAAGTAGACCACCATCAGGGCGATCGTACCCCAGAATTTGAACTTGTCGTAGTGTTCCACGAAGAAGCGGCCGGGCTTGACAAAAAAGCCCTTGCCCGCCTTGATCCGGGCCCGCCCCTCCAGGGCGATCAGCAGGGCGCCCAGAATCACCAGAATTCCAATGGTGATGATGGGGAAAATCCAGTGCTGGGTTGAATACTCCACATTGATACGCATCTTATTACCTCTCTTTCGCAGGGTGGTATCACAGAATATCACCCCGCTGAAGCGCCAACCGCCGGCTGGGCTTCAACGGGGTGACACTCCAACAGATATTAGGTCAGCTCGTCCAGGCCGGGGGCCACGTCGATGATCTCCTGGCCGATGTCCCGCTTGTCGCTGATGAACTGGCGGGAGGCCTCCAGATCCGCCTCCTCGGCGGTGACGGCGCTGTAGAGCAGGCCGGCCATCTCAGCCTGGAAATCGGGGTTCTCACAGACCTTCTGCATGGCGGCGGCGATCTCATTCAGAATGCCCTCGTCCATGTCCTTGGGGAAGAGCATGAAGAAGTCCTTGTTGAAGTCGAAGGGCTCGCCGTTGAAGGTGATGCCGTCGTCGGCCATGGAGATAACGCCGCTGCCCTCCAGGTTGCCGCAGGTGTCAAAGAGCTTCATGGCCAGCTGGGCGTCCACGCCCTCCTTGGTGAACTCCACGCAGGAGGAGTAGTCGGCGTAGATGATGTCGGTGTTGCCGTCCCAGAGGCGCTGCTTCTTCTCGTCGGTGGTGCCGCCCACCAGGGCCTTGATGCGGCTGGCCACCTCGTCGCCGTACTGCTCCTGAACCCACATATACCACACCACAAAGTCCAGGTGGGAGGCGGAGCCGGACTCAATGTTCACCCGCAGCTCCTCGCCGGGGTTATCGGCCAGCCACTGGGCGGCCTCATTCAGGTTGTTGTAGGGGGCGTCGGCCTTGGCCACAAAGCAGCCGCCAGGGTTGACGCCGATGCGGGGGCCGACGGTCAGGTTCTCCAGGGCGTAGTCCTCACTGACCGCGCCGAAGAGTACGCTCAGGAACGCCATGTCGTGGAACATCATGATGGTGGTGCCGTCGCCCTTGGCCTTGGAGATGGTGTCCAGCGCCTGGGCGTTGCCGATGGCGTCCACCTTGCCGTTGAAGCCCATCTCCTCGCCCAGATAGCGGGTGACCATGTCGGCGATCATGTAGGAGTCGCCGCCGGTGGAGGTGGAGCCGATGACCACGCGGACACGCTTGCCCTTCAGGCTGCTCTCGCCGGAGGCGGCGCTGCCGGTCGCCTCGGTGCCGGGATCGCCGGTGGAGGGGGTGCCGGTTTCCGTGTTAGAGGGGGTGCCGCCGCAGCCGGCCAGCAGGCCGACTGCCATGGAGGCGGAAAGGAGCAGAGCCGTCAATTTCCTGAACTTCATTGTTCAATTCCTTCCTTTCGTTCGGTTCATTCACTGGGGATGTTCCGTGCTTGCTTGCGGGGGATGGGGGCGCTTCACTACCGTGGCACTATGATAGCAGGCCGCGGCGCGGGTTTTCCATTCGCAAAAGGCAATGAAATGGGAGAGTAAATTTGTAAACTCTGTGTGGGTTTCAGAAAAATGAATTTAAGATTTCAAAAATACCCGTTCTGCGTTTCAAATATGGAAGATTTGTTTCGCTTAAAACTGTAAATTTATAGAAATCATCGGTTGATTTTTATAGTTTGTCAGAAAAAAACAAGTAAAATTTGTGCAAAACAGATAAGAGCAGGCGCGGTTCACCCTCCGCCTGCTGCTCCTTGTGCGGAACAAAAATCTCTGTTACACTGAACATGAATACAAAGTTTTTGTACCGTTCTGGTCAAAAGGAGTGTCACACCATGAAATCAGAATCTGCGGAGCTGGTAAGCGGCCTCATCCGCCAATACCGCCGCCTGCGCCTGCTCTACCTGGGTTATCTGGCGGCGGCCGTCCTGGCGCTGGTCTTCTTCTTTGTGGACAAGCGCGTTACCCTGGCGCTGGTGGCGGCCAGCCTGGTCTACCACCTGGTGGTGGTACGGAGGGCGGGGAAGGCCTACCAGCGGGCCTTTGTCCACGCCTGCGGCCAGTGTACCCTGGCCCGGCGCCTTCAGGACGCCCGCCACACCGAAGCGCCCACCCTGGAGGAGGGGGAGCTGCGCCGCGCCCGCCTGGTCGCCGCCAACGACGCCAAGGGCTCCGTCCTGGTGCGGGAGGGCGGCTCCGGTACCTACCACGGCCGCCGTGTGCGCCTGGGTGACGCCGGGTTTACCCATTCCTTCTCCATGGAGGGGAAAACCCACCACGAGTTCGTGGTGGGCACCTGGGTGACGGTGGAGCTGGGGAAGGACACCGGGCTGGACTGGCGGCTCATCCACGAGCGGGTGATGATGAAGCCGTCCCGGGACGCCATGCTGCGCCGGGAGAGCGGGCTGCGGCGGGCGGTGGGCTTCGGCCCCGGCTGGATGGAGGACGGCACCTGGTTTGCCCTCCGGCCGGAGGGCAAACCCGACGTGCCCGGTGACGCCTTCCTCGCCGCCCTGCGCCGGCTGTCCGCCGCCACCGACAAGCCCCTGGCCGTCTGCGTCCAGGGAGACCGTCTCCATGTCTTTGTCACCAACCGTATCCTGGGCCAGAAGGTATCCAGCCGCGTCCCGCCGAGCGCCGCCGTGGCCGAGGTGGATTTTCTCCCCGAGCTGGACGGAATTCTCAAGGCCTCGGACGCCCTGGTATAAAACTTCATGCGCCAAGAGCGCACCACGAAAACGGGCAAAGGCTTGTGGCGCATGAAGTTTATGCGCATATGGGCCGTCTCGGCCCATGCGCTTTGATTTCATGGCCGTGCCGCTGAAAGCGGCACATGGCCAATTTTGCTATGCTTTTGCATAGCAAACAGCAGACAGGGTGCGCCCCCCGGTATCGCCGGGGGCGCACCCTGTCTGCTGTTCGGTCAGCCCTCGAATCGGTCGCGGATGCCATACTGCTTCATCCGCCGCCAGAGGGTGGTTTTGCTGATGCCAAGCTCGGCGGCGGCCGCGGCCCGGCTGCCGCCGTTGCGGGAGAGCACCTCCGCCAGCCGGGCGGCCTCGGGGGAGACGGCGGCGGGGAGGGCCTGCCCCTGGGCGCGGACCACCGGGAGGGGATATAGCTCCTCCAGCAGGGAGCGCACATAGCCGTCGTTTACCGTGCGGGCGGGGGCGGTGAGCACCATGCGCTCCAGAAAGGCGCGGAGCTGGATGTAGTTGCCCGGCCAGGGGTAGTCCATGAGCAGCCGCCGGGCCTCCCTGGTGAGCACCACATAGCGGTTGAACTTCACCACGCAGTCGTCCAGGCACATGTCGATGGCCTGGTTCAGATCGTCCGGGCGGGTGCGCAGGGGCGGCAGGCTCAGCCGCAGGGGGGTGAGCAGATAGTAGAGCTCGGGCTGAAAGACGCCGGCCTCCAGCTTGGGGGCCAGGTCCCCGGTCAGGGAACCGATGACCCGCGCCGCCACCGGGGTGGGGGTGTTCTCGCCCTGCACATGCACCACGCCCTCGCGGAGCAGACGGCAGAGCACCCGCTGCCCGCCGGGCGTGAGCTGATCCAGGTTGTCCAGATAGAGCGTTCCGGTGTCCGCCGCCTTGCCCGCCCGGGACAGGGCGGCTTCCTGCTCAGGGGAGTGGGCCGCGCAGTCGAAGGTCACGAAGGGGCCCTTGGAGCAGGGGCTGGCGTTGTGGATGCTCTGGGCAAAGAGGGACTTGCCGCTGCCCACCTCGCCGTAGACCAGGATGGGCTGCCCGGTTTCGGCAAAGGTGCGGGCCAGCTTTACCAGGCGGGACATCTCCCGGCTGGTGTGGTTCACGTCTTCAAACCGGCCGTGAGCCAGATAGCGCTGAAGCCGGTAGCGTTCCCGCAGAGCCCGCTCTCCCTGGCGCTCCATCTTCTGCATCTCATAGAAGGAAAATACCATGCCCTCCCCGGCGTCCCAGTCCGCCACGGGGGCGGCATTGGCCACCACGTGCACCCCCGCCACGTTGAGCACGGAGAAGTAGAGCTCCCGCCGCTGGGCCAGCGCGTCGGCCCAGAACTCGGCGTCCTCCCGGGGCATCAGCGTGGAAAGAGGGAGTCCCACCAGCTTCTCCCGCTCCTGCTCCAGGATCTTACAGGCCACGTCGTTGCTCTGGACGATGATTCCCCGGGCGTCCAGCTCCAGAATCCCGTTGAAGGAGTAGTCCAGCAGAACTTGTAGGTGGGCCGTGTTGCGGCGCTCGGCGTCGGCGACCTGCCCCACGTTGCGGGCGTGGAGCAGGCTGGTGCGCAGGGAGTCCTCCGTCCCGTCGAAAAAGAGGGTGCGCTTGCCCAGCCGGCGGCAGTAGGCATTGACAAAGTCGCCGCCCAGAATGACATCCATCCCGTCGGCCACCGCCTGCTCCGCCCCGCGCTCCATCTCCGACAGACCGGAGATAAAATAGGTGTGCAGCTCTATGTCGAAAATCTCCTCAAAGCCCTGAATATTGCCCACCATGTTGGGGATGGTCACCACGCCGATCTTCGGCCGCTCCAGATGGGAGACCAGGCTGCGGGCCCGGTGGAGCAGCCGGGCGATCTCCAGGCCGGTGAGCTGGATCTCCACCACCGGGAAGTCGGTGTGCTCCTTGAGAATGGACGCCTGGCGGCCTCGGGCCACCAGGATGTCGGCGCCTGTGCGCCGACAATCCTCCATGAGGTCTAGAATCCGCTCGGTGGGGACGGACTGGTTGAGCACCACATCCATCTCCAGCTCCCGGGCGATCCGCCCGGCGGGCTCCACCATCTCCTCACGGGGGAGCAGGAGCGCAAATCTCGCCATGTCGATTCCTCCTTCTGCTTCGTTCTCATCTTACCCCAAGGAAAGGCCGGTTGTAAAGATTGTAAAGCGGGAGATGGCGCGGCTGAAAAATCTCATGCCAGAGGGTTCAGAGAGAAGGAGCGTGTGAAGGGGGCTGCCAGGGTTCCCTTTGGCATGAAATCAAACGGCGCGGCCGGGACAGAGAAAATCCGTCCCGGCCGCGCCGTGTCTCTGAAACGATATGTGGAATCGCAGGGAAACCGGAAATCAGCGGACCAGGCAGGGGCGCTTGGGATCGAAGGTCCAGCCGGGGATCAGGTACTGCATGCCAACGGCGTCGTCCCGGCCGCCCAGACAGTTGTCCAGGTAGAGCTGGTGGGCCTTCTGGAGCTGCTCCCGGTCCAGCTCCACGCCCAGGCCGGGCCGCTCCGGCAGATTGATGCAGCCGTCCACGATCTGCAGCGGCGCCCTGGTCAGGCGCTCCAGCCCCTCCTGCCAGATCCAGTGGGTGTCGATGCCGTTGAGCTTGCCGGGCACCGCCGCGGCGCACTGGGTCATCATGGCCAGGGAGATATCGAAGTGGTTGTTGGAGTGGCAGCCCCACATCAGGCCGAAATCATTGCACATCTGGCCCACCCGGACGGAGCCCGCCATGGTCCAGAAGTGAGGGTCGGCCAGGGGGATATCCATGCTGCGCAGGGCGATGCAGTGGCGCATCTCCCGCCAGTCGGTGTCAATCATGTTGGTGGCGGTGGGCATGCCGCTCTCCTGGCGGAACTCCGCCATAATTTCGCGGCCGGAGAAGCGGCCCTCGGCGCCGCAGGGATCCTCGCAGTAGGCCAGAACCTTCTTCAGCTCAGGGGCAAGGGCCAGCGCGTCCTTCAGCAGCCAGCCGCCGTTGGGGTCCAGGGTAATGCGGGCCTTGGGGAAGGCCTCCTTCAGAGCCTGGACGGCCTTCAGCTCCTCCCTGCCCTCCAGCACGCCGCCCTTGAGCTTGAAGTCTTCAAAGCCGTACTTTTCATAGGTGGCCCTGGCCAGCGCCACAATGGCGTCGGGGGTCAGCGCCTCCTCATGGCGCAGGCGGTACCAGTCGCAGTCGGAGTCGGGCTCGGAGTGGTAGGGCAGATCGGTCTTTTTGCGGTCGCCCACGTAGAACAGATAGCTCAGAAAGCGAACCCTGTCCCTCTGGATGCCGTCGCCCAGCAGGGCGGCCATGGGCACCTCCAGATATTGGCCCAGCAGGTCCAGCAGGGGAGTCTCCACCGCGGTGACCACGTGCACGCCGGTGCGCAGGTCAAAGGTCTGCTGGCCCCGCACGTCGTCCTTAATATTGGCCGTGAGCCACTCGTTGAGCCTCCGCAGGGTCATCTTGTAGTCGGCCACGCTGGTGCCCTCCACCAGGTGCTTCACGTTCTCCAGGGCGCGGGTGATTTTCTGGCCGCCGGGGACCTCGCCAATGCCGGTATTGCCCCGGTCGTCAGTGAGCACCACAATGTTGCGGGTGAAGTAGGGGGCGTGGGCGCCGGAGAGGTTGAGCTCCATACAGTCCTTGCCGGCCACGGGATAGACCTCCATGGCGGCCACTTTGGGGGTATTGGCCATTACAATGCACTCCTTTGTTCCAATTCAGGTGAGTTGGCGGATACGCCTCGGTAGTGAGCGGCCCGGCCCTCCCTTCAGGACGGAATACATTCCTGACACTGTGGCTGCATTTTATCACGGCCCTCCCAAGAAGGCAAACGGATTAAACTGATCGCTCAATTAGGAAAACTAATTTATTTTGATATTTTGCCATAGTGTTTCTAATCCTGCTGTCCCTGCGGCATCAAACCCCACCACAGGCGCGCTTATCCGCTTTTTCTGTTAAAGTGATTAAAAAAACGAATTTGAGTGCCGGATAGTTTGGTGGTAAGATCCAAATATGCTGCTGGTGTTTCCAATGCTTTAGCTTCACGACCGAACGCCATCCACAAGAAAAAAGGAGGAATCTCTGTATGAAGCACCGCATTCAAATGAGAGCCGCCGCCTCGGCGCTGGCCGCATGCATATGCCTGTCGGCTCTGCCCGGCGCGCTGGCCGCAGAACCCGGACGGGTCAAGGCCCCCGGCAGGACGGAGATGGAGCACGGGCCAGTGAGCACCGAGTTTGCCAGTACTCGCCTTGCTTTTGCGGTCTCCGACCCGGTCAGGAACAACGACGGTACCATTACGCTGGACGTGGCCTACGCCGACAGCGAGGGCGTCCGGCGCGAGAGGGTCACCCCCACCGGCATGACCGAGACCGACGTGGCGCTCATTACGGTGGCGGACAATCCGGTGGCTGCCGGCTCCACCATTGAACTGTGCTACAACGAACAGGGTGAGCTGATCAACATCAAAAATATCTACTCGGCGTACATGTCCGACCTGGGCACCGTCTATTTCGATACCATGAAGTACGGCGCCGAGCTCTCCCCGGTGAACGGCGAACCCGGCGCCATGCTGGCCACCGGCTGGCTCACCGCCAAGTCGGGCAATCAGATCACCGTGGGCGACCTGGATCTCTTTGACGAGACCTACACCCTGGCCCCGGACGTGAAGGTCTACGAGTTCAACACCGACACCAGCACCCTCACGGCTAGGCGGCTCAGCGACGTACCCGTCACTCAGAAAACCGACGGCGAATTCTACAAGACCGCCAACCGTCAGCAGGTCATGGTGGTCTTTGACCAGAACTACCGCAATGCCGACGAGGCCAAGGTAGCGGAGCTGTACTACATCACCCCCCAGCCCACCATTGACGAGAAGTACCTGTACCCCGCTGACCACATGCCCATCGACAGCTTTATGACCGAGAACGACGGCAAAACTGTGGCCAAGCCCACGGCGGCCGCATGGCTCACCGCCACGGAGTCCTTCGCCATCATCCCTGACCGGCTGTACTACGTGGGCGACAACGAGGTGGCCATCTATCTGACCCAGGCCGACGACGGTACCCTCATCCTCCTGGACGCGGGCTGGCCCGCCAGTGGGTACCAGTACTGGCGGAACATAGAGGCCATGGGCTTCGACCCCAGAGACATTGACTATATCCTCCTGACTCACGGCCACGGCGATCAGTACGGCACCGGCGCCGAGCTGGACACCATGATCAAAAACGCCGGTGGAGACCCCGTGGTTTACGAGTGCTACGAGGACACCTACGGTTACGATATCTACGGCTTCCCTGAGATCACCGGTATCATTGAGGATACCCCGGTACTCAACGCCGTGGACAAGTTCTACATCAATGATACGTGGATGGAGTTTGACGGCAGCGTGCGCATCAAACCCGTTCTTACCGCCGGCCACACCAACGGTACTGACTCATTTATCTTCGAGCTGACCGACCCTGCCACCAACGAGACGCTCACTATCTCCTACCTGGGCGGCTACGGCGTCAACGGCAACACCAAGTACGACCCCGACGACGACCCGGAGAACCGGGGTTATCTGCGCCTGTCCTTCCAGTACGGCCTGCGCTACCTGCAGCAAACTGTGGAGCCGGACTACATGATTCCTCAGCACACCAACCAGTACCCCATGCTGGAGATCAACAAGGCCGCCGAGGAGAAGGGCATTCCCTTCCTGGAGGCCGTGAACCGCGGCAGCTATGAGTGGGTAAACTTCCTGGAAAAGCGCCAGGCGGTTATCACCTACGAGGATTACTACCAGAACTGGAAGGCAGATCCCAAGGACGAGTTTGGCACGGAAATTACCGTTACCGACGCGGAGCTCCAGACCATTGAGGCCGCAGGTCCCTACCGCCGCGAGGGAGGCACCTACCAGATCACCCTCACCAATGGCGGTAGGATCATCCAGGGCTTTAACCGCTATATGAACCAGACCGACAAGCTCTCCGGCGTGGAAAATGCCCAGGGCCAGGACGTGGGCGACGGCATCTTCATCCTGAAGGATTCCTTTACCCACGATCCCGACGCCTGGTATGTCCAGGTGGGTGCCCGCGTCAGCGACGGCTATGATGGAAGCTGCGCCGGAGGCCCCATTGAGAGCGTCCATGACAATTGGTTTGAGATCCTCCGTACCGAGCGCCTGGACAGCCGGGAGGAGGCCGAGGCTCTGCTGGCCCAGCTTCAGTCCGGCGCTACCTACACCGTGACCCTGGACCAGTCCAGTGAGATTCAACTGGCTGACAATCTGACCGATACCTTCCAGCCTGCCGCCGGCGGAACCTTCACCGACGTGCCCGCCACCCACTGGGCGGCCGGGGCCGTGGCGTTCGTCTCCAGCCAGGGGCTGCTGCAGGGCATCAGCGCCGACACCTTCGCCCCCGGGCAGCCCATGACCCGCGCCATGCTGGTCACCGCCCTGTGGCGGGAGGCGGGCTCCCCCGTGGTGAACTATGCCATGGACTTTGACGACGTGGACGAGGACCAGTGGTACACCGAGGCGGTGCGCTGGGCGGCCTCCGAGGGCATCGTCACCGGCACCGGCAAGGGCTTCTCTCCCGACGCCGCCCTCACCCGCGAATCTCTGGCCGCCATTCTCTTCCGCTACGCCGGCGGACAGGCGGACGCGGACCAGTTGGGCAGCTATGCCGACGGAGCCGGCGTCAGCGCCTGGGCCAGAGAGGCCATGAACTGGGCGGTGGCACAGGGCCTGATCACCGGTAAATCGGGCGGCCGGCTGGACCCCGGCGGCACGGCCAGCCGCGCTGAGGTATCCGCCATCCTCATGCGCTACGTGCAGAGCGCCCAGGCCTAACGCCTTTTTCGGGGATTCTCCCCAGCTGCGTGCCGGGGTGAATTCCTGACGTGGGAGGATGTTCAGGCCATTGACTTAGCCTTTCTGCCGAGCGGTTCAATTTTATGAAGCCGCGGGACGCGGCGAGGGATGGTCCTATGATGTGTAAGTATCCGCCGCTGCGTCTTGCGCGGTGGAAAACGCCTCTGAGGGAGGAGAAGGTTCATGGAATCCATCATTTTAAATCTGCTTAACCTGACCGGGGAGGAGCGGGCGGCCTTTGCCGTCCTGGCCCCCCAGCGGTTCCACCCCGACGGGGACGGACTGACGGTGGAGGACTGGCAGTCCGCCCAGGTAATTCTGGGCAACCCGCCGCCGGAGTGCCTGCGGGGGAGCACCGCCCTGCGCTGGCTCCACACCCGCAGTGCCGGGGTGGACCCCTATACCGCCCCCGGCGTCCTGCCCTCGGAGGCGGCGCTGACCTGCTCCACCGGTGCTTACGGCCATTCGGTGTCAGAACACCTGTTCGCACTGCTGCTGGCGCTGATGAAGCGCCTGCCCAATTACCGGGACCAGCAGAACAGGGCGCTTTGGAGGGACCTGGGCCCTGTCAAGACTCTGCTGGGCGCTCAGGTGCTGGTGGTGGGCACCGGCGACCTGGGCAGCTCCTTCGCCCGGTTGTGCCAGACCCTGGGGGCCCGCACCAGCGGCGTGCGGCGGGACCCGGCCAAGCCCGCCGCGGGCATCGAGCGCATGTACGGCTTCGAAGCGCTGGACACGCTACTCCCCGCGGCGGATGTGGTGGCCCTCACGCTGCCTCAAACCCCCGGCACCGTCCGTCTCTTTGACAAGGCGCGGCTGCTGCGCATGAAGGGGGACGCCATCTTACTCAACGGCGGCCGGGGGAGCTGCGTGGACGGCCAGGCCCTGGCGGAGGTGCTGGCGGATGGCCGCCTGTGGGGCGCGGGCCTGGATGTCACCGACCCGGAGCCCCTTCCGCCGGAGCATCCGCTGTGGCGGCAGCCCAGGGCGCTCATCACACCCCACACCGCCGGAGGAAACCACCTGGCGGACACCGAGCGCCGCATCGCCCGCATCGCGCTGGACAACCTGCGCCGCTATCTGGCGGGGGAGGCGCTGCGCAACCGCGTCCGCTGAAACGCCCCCTACAGAAGCTGTCGGCGCAGCTCCTCCGGCGACAGGGGAGAGAGGGCAGCCGGGGGAATGTCAAACACGGTTTTACAGCCCGCCTGTCCCGCCCGGCCCAGGCGAAAGGCGGCTCGGGCAAAGGCGGTCAGGACACAGGCGGTGAACTCCGGGTTGGAGTCCAGCGTCAGCCTGAATTCCAACAGGGCCCGGTTCTGTTCCTGCCGGCCCGTGCGGCCGCCGCGGAAGACAAAGCCGCCGTGGGGCAGGCCGCCGTGGTCCCGGAGCAGCTCCTCCTCAGAGAGAAAGTGCACCGTGGTGTCGTAATCGGCAAAGTAGTGGGGCATGGTGATGATCGCCTGCTCGATGCGGGCCCGGTCGGCCCCCTCCTCCGCCACCACAAAGCACTCCCGCATGTGCTTCTGCCGGGGGGTCAGCGCCGGATTGGCGCCGCTGCGCACCGCATCCAGGGCGGCGGGGACCGGGATGGTGTACTGCCGCGCGTCCCGGACGCCGGGGATACGGCGGACGGCGTCGGAGTGGCCCTGGCTGCCCCCCCGGGCCCGCACCAGGGAAAAGAGGCCGGGGTCCCACCCCGCGGAGATGATGGCCGTCTTCCCGCCGGCCCTGGCCGCGGCGTCCACGGCGGCAAAGTGGGCGGGAATGTTCGCGTGGGTGTCGAAGCTGTCCACCAGGTGAAAGCGTCCGGCGTACCTGGGGCTCTGCTCCGGAAGGTCGGCGGCGCTGCCGCCGCAGAGCAGCAGCACGTCGACGGCGCCCTCCATCCCGTCCAGGGCGTCCAGCGGATACACGGGTACGCCGGGCGTCTGGAGTGTGAGGCTGGAGGGCGGGCGTCGGGTAAACACGCCCACCAGCGCCATGTCCGGGTTCTGCCGCAGCGCGTATTCCACGCCGCGCCCCAGGTTGCCGTAGCCCACGATACCGATTCGGATCTGATCCATATGCTCTCCTCCCCCGGCGGCGGACAGCGCCGGTTTGATTTGGCGGCGGGAACCGTCCGGCTTCCGCCATTCTATCCTATGCGCGACAGGGGCCAAAAACGAGGGCTGCCGGGGAGAAACGGAAAAAACAGACTGCGCGCGCCGCCTGTCTCTCAGGCGGCGCGCGCAGTCATTTTTGGAAGGGAAGCTCAACCGAGGTATCTTTGGAGCATGACGGCGACCTCAGCCCGGGAGGCAGTGCCGCCGGGGTCCAGAAGGTTCCCCTTCTTGCCGGTGATGACGCCCTGCTCCACGGCCCAGCTCATGGCCTCCGCAGCCCAGGAGGAGACCGCCTTGCTGTCGGCAAAGGCGCTCAGCTCCGCAGAGCCGGCGTCAGCGCCGGACGCGCGGTAGAGCATGACGGCCAGCTGCTCGCGGGTGATGGAGCCGTTGGGGGCGCTTCCGTCGGAGATGCCGTTTTCCTTGGCCCAGGCCATGCCCTTTTCATACCAGGTGCCGCCGCCGGAGGTGCTCACGCCGTCCTGGCGGGCCAGAATGGTCATCATCATACCCCGGGTGGTTGGGGCGGCGGGGGCAAACGTGGTGTGGGAGGTGCCGGTCATGAGGCCGTTCTCCACCGCATAGGCGATGCCGCCGGCCGCCCAATGGCTTGCGGGGACATCGGTGAACCCGGCGCCGTCGGCGCTCATTTTGGCGTAGATGGCATTGGTCACATAGCGGTAGTCGTCCTGCTGGTGGGCGCGGTTGTTGACGGAGTTGGCAAAGATGGTGAGATCCATGCCGTCCCGCTCCAGGGCGATGGCCTCCACAAAGCCGTCAATGGGAGTCCCGTTCTCGTTGAGGCAGCAACCGGCGATAAAGCTGTCCTGCTCCGCGGCCTGGATGAGCACCGTGGCCCCGGCGGGGACGGAGGTGAGCACGCCGCAGCTATAGGTATACAGCACATAGTCGCCGTCGGCGGCGTAGCTGGCGGTGATCAGGCTGTCAGTGGGGTAGGTGACGGTATGGAGGGCCTCCATGCCCAGGGTGGTGTAGGTCAGGTCGGTGACCAGGTTTTTGGAGATGTACTCCAGCGGGTCGGAGCCGGTGGCGATGTAGGGGGTGCCGGCCTTGACAGCGGCCACGGCGGCCGCGCCCTTCTCCCCCTGATCCAGGGCTACGTTGCCCACGATGATGTCCGCCTTGGCGGGATCGTCGGTGACGGTGAAGCCCAGCTGGTCGATGTAGGTCTCTATGTCGTAGTTGGAGGTGCCGTTGCTGTAGACGTTGCGGTAGTTCCGGAAGCCGTAGCCGTCGCGGAACCACTGGGCGAAGTAGCCCTCCGTGAGCTTGGCACCGGAGAATGCGTCATAGCGGCCTGCGAGGAAGAGCGTGGGCTTCCGGATGGCGCTGGCCGCGGGGGACTCGGCCGTCCGGGTGGCGGAGAGCACAAAGTCGTCCGCAACCGTCTCGTAGCTGGCAAGGGAGAGAGCAAAGTCGCCCTTGTGGTCGCCGGAGGTGATGAGGCTTACGGTGCGGCCGGCATCCAGCAGGGCGTTGACCGCGCGGACCGCCTCGCTGCCGTTGTTGGAGAGGATGACCACGTCGCCCGCCGTGCCGGTGAGCTGGGATCTGCCGGTCACCGTGCTCACCTCGGTGAGCTTGCCGTCAAAGGCGCCCTCTGCGGCGATGGGGATGCAGTCAAAGCCGCGCATGGCGGGGAAGTTGGTAACCGACTCGGAGTACAGATCGGGGAAGCCGGAGGCGGAGGCGTCGGCGCCCTCCCACAGGACGGCGTTGGCGTAGTTCCGCTTGGCCTGATGCATGTCCACCACCAGGGAACCGGCCCTGTAGGTGACGCCGCCCACGGCGGTGTCCGTGTCCAGCGTGGATACCCTTACGCCATTGCGCAGCAGGAACCGGCCCATCGCATAGGCGTCGGCGGGATCGCGCTGGGAGGCGGCGTCTACGGGGATGACATAGTACTCGGGGAAATAATTGTCGTTCTCCTCGTAGGGGACGCGCCAGGTATCGGACTGCAACTGCTTGTTGTTCACATCCACATACCACTTTTCCATGCTGTCCCGGTGATCTTCGTTCTCGATGCCCCGGCGGAAGAACTCCAGTTGGTTGTGGTAGATGTCGTCCTTGTGCTCCATGACGTAGTCGATCAGGCCGTAGACGCCGTACTCGAACAGGTCGGTGGATGCCTCGTTGTTATAGGGGGTCTCAATGGTGTAGCCCAGGGAGCCGCAGTTGAGCATGGCGTAGCTGGGGCCGTAGTTGGTACACAGGTCGTCCCAAGCGGACCAGTGCATGGTGGAGGGGTCGTAGTCATCCCGCAGAGGCATGTAATAGGACCAGTACAGGGTGTCGGGATGCTCCTCCCGGGTGGCCGACATGGTGCCCAGGGCAGCCGTGCCGAAGGCCTCGGAGCCCAGCGCAAAGTTCTTCACCAGCAGGTCGTATTCCAGGTTGGGCTCGTGGGGCGGGGTGCAGGGCTCCACCAGGAATTCGGTCATGTAGCCGTGCAGCTCGGCGAATACCACCGGGTTCCAGTCGTTGATCACCTGGACCAGATTGGTAGTCTCGTTCTGGGTTTGGTTGGAGGCGTCCCGGTTCAGATCAAAGCCGTTGTCGTTGCGGCGGGTGTTGTAGGTGCGCCCGTCCGGGTTCTCATTGGGGCAGATGACAAAGATGATGTCGTCCAGAATGTCGTCCACCTTCAGCGTGATGTCGCCGCTGATGGTATAGAGCTCACTGGCATCGTTGACGCCGGTGTTGTCCTGAATGTTGCCCTCCGCATCCCTGGTGAACTTCTGGGAGCCCAGGCCGGTGATGCCCAGGTCCAGCACGTCGGGGGCGAACATCTCCGAGATGTCCACACTCTTGTCCTTGAAGCCGGTGAGGGTGTTGTAGGTAACGGTCTCCTGTGTAGCCAGGGCGCGCAGGACGTTGAGCTGGGCGTCCACGCCGGGGTCCTCGTCGGGGTGGACGTTGTTAAGGAAGAAGGGCACGCGGTAGTCGCCCATGGAGCCCTTCTCCAGCTTGTCCTGGAGGGAGGCGGGGTCGGTCTCGGCGATGGCGTTCATGGCCTGGAAGGCGTCCACTGACGCCTTGCTGTCGGACAGGGTGACGTAATACTGATCCCGGCCGCCCTCGCTCTGGCCGAAGGTGGTGACGGTGATGTACCGGCCGGGGAGCGCCTCGTCGATGATGTCCTGGATGGACTCGTCAATGTCGTCGTAGCGGACATAGCTGTCATAGGCATTCACCGTCATGTCCGTCTCCGCCACTACGGTATCACCGCTCCGGGCGGACAGGGTGTACGTGCCGATGAAGCTGGGCCAGGCGTTCCGGTTTTTGGAGGAGTCGCCGTTGATGCCGGTAAAGGAACCGGCGGTAAAGGGCAGGGTCACGGTGACCTTGCCGCCGCTGGACGACGCGGCTGCATCGCCCAGGGTGAACAGTGCGTCGCCTCCTTCGCCGTTGTTCCAGACCTGCCAGCGGTCCAGGCGGTCGCCTGGGTAGTAATAGGGATAGAGCGTCCCGTCCTGGAAGCCCTCCTCCCGGGTGAGGTACCAGGTAAGGCCGGCGGCCCAGGCATCGGGAGAGGCGTCCCCCAGTACCGAGGCGTCTACGGTGAGGGTGGCGGTAAAGTCTTGATCCCGGTCAACCAAAGCGAGCGTAGAATCCGAAACGGTGAGTACGGAAGGGGCGGGCGTTTCGGCCGCGGAGGAAATGGCGCTGACGGAAAGCAGCATGCTCAGAGCCAGGAGAAGGGAGAGGGTCCGGACTGCGCGGTGGATACGCATGGTCATGGTCGAGGCCTCCTTCATGAAATGTGGTTCTCAAGCTTCCTCCATGGAAGAAATCTTACTGCTGTTGCTGCACCGGAATCGATCCCCCTTCCTGTAACAGTACTATGACAATAGGATAGCATGGGGTGGAAAAAACGTCAATATAGGAAAGGTGTAGATGCAATTTCTTGTATATATTTTACAATGGCCTGCTGTCAAAAGCATGCGGAGAGAGAAACAGAGTGAAATCCAGATTTCGCTGGAAAGCAGTTTGAAAATACGGTAAAATATCCCCCAAAGGGCTGGCCGTGACACCGGCGGAGCCGGAGCACAACGGAAAGGACGGAAGGGACATGCTGTATGAGACAATCGCGTTTCCCGACAATGCGCCGCTGCAGTGCAGTATCGTGGAGGTGGAGGAATACCCCTTTCATATGCACGACGACGTTCTGGAGATCATGTTTGCCCTGGAGGGATCCTTTGAGCTCACAGTGGTCAACAACGTGCTGGACATGAAGGCCGGGGATATTTACGTGAGCTGTCCGCGGGAGCTGCACCGGCTCTGCGCCTATCCCCACACCCGGGGGACGGTGATGCTGCTGCACATCAATGTGGAGGCATACCGGGCGGAGTTTCCGGACCTGCGGACCTACCAGTTTGCCAACAGTGCCCTGGAGAACAATACCGCGGGAATCCAAATGCTGGGCAGCTATCTGAAAAAGCAGCTCCCCAGGCTGCTGGACCGGACGGGGACGGAGACGGCTGCCTACAGGGAGGTGGGGGAGAAGATTCTCAACACTCTCATCAAGGAGTTCCAGTGCTATTATCTGGGCAGCGGCTTTCCCGAGTTCAACAACGCCTACAAGGGAAACGAGCTCCAGCTCCGGCGCATCCGCCGGATCACGGACTACATCTACCGCAACTACAACAAGCCTATCCGCATTGAGGATGTGGCGGCCATGGAGCACATCAGCGCCAACCACCTGACCAACATTCTCAAGAACGGCTGCGGCGTGGGCTTCCGGACCTTCCTGAACATGGCCCGTGTGGAGAAGTCGGCGGCCATGCTGCTGGAGGGGGGCAAGGGGCTCCAGACCATCGCCTACGAATGCGGCTTTTCCAAGTACAAATATTTCAGCGACAGCTTTGAAAAGAGCTTTCGCACCACGCCACAGCAGTACCGGCGCAGGTACCAGAGCCGCACCATTGCGGTGCAGGCATATAGCTGCAGGGCACTGGAGGGGCAGGAGCTGGAGCTCCTGCTGCAAAAATTCTGCCGGAAGTCGGAGGAAATCTTGCTGGACTGGGGCGGACGGTATGAGGAGAAGCCCCTCCGGAGGCCCCGGTGCGTCAGCCTGGCGGGTGCCGCCTACGACCATATCACCTGCTTTCCGGAGCTGCGGCGGCTGCGGGAGGAGCTGGGGCTGGACACCGTTGCGCTTGATCTGGACTTTCTGCGCCGTTACCGGAACAGCCCCAGAGTGCTGAACTATATCCTGAATGATCTGTGGTCGCTGAGAATGAGGCTGCGGGTGTGTGTGCCGCCGGGGGAGCCGCTCCGGGGGCTGAGGGAGGAGTTGGAGCCCCTGCGGGAGCGGTTTCTGCGGCCCGGCGGTGAACTGGAGGTGATCGTTCTGGCGGCTCCCGGGGAGGAGGAGCGTGCCAGGACTCTGGCGGAGGCCCTGTCCGCCGGCCGGCTTCCGGTGCGCGTCACAGGGGCAGAGCACCGGCCGGAAGCCAATGCGCTGTATGGCTCCGGCTATATGCCGGGCTACCTCCTCCACACCATGGCTTCAAGCCGGGGGAGCCGTATGCCCCGGCTCACGCTGCTGGACGGGGATTCGGGTGTGGCCCTGCTGACCCCGGAGGGGCTCAAGCGCCCGGTCTACCACCTGCTCTCCCTGCTGGAGCAGTTGGGCGACACGGTAATCGCCCAGGGCGATATGTACCTGGCCGCCAGGCAGTCCGGGAGGGAGGACATCCAGGTGCTGCTCTACCACTATGACGCGTGCTTCGACACGCTGTTCGAGGGTGGCTCCCGGGTCGAGGAACAGGCCCCCTTTGTGGAGTTGATGAAGGATCACGACTACAACCGGGAGGTCACACTGAGCGTCCGGGGCATGACGGGGCGGTTCGCCATCCGGAAGTACCGGCTTACCTCTGAGGAATACGCATCCAGGTACCGGGATTTCCCCCTGCCGCCGGCGGATAGACTTTCCGCAGAGACGCTGCGGGTACTCAACGGAACACTGGCCCCTGAAATGTCCCTGAATCTTCTGGAGCTGGACGGCGCCTACCATCTGACCCTCAAGCTGGCCCCCTTTGAGATCCTGCTGCTGTGCTTTGAAAAACTATAGGTTTTCAAACGAGGAAAATCACTGGAATTTTTCAATCAAATGTGATGAAAACCCACAATTTTTGCTATAAAAAGAATTCCACAGGATTAGGACGGGCAATCCGAAAACGTATACAATATAAACAGAAGTACAGCCAACTGGTCGTCAGTTGGCTGTACTTTTTGTTGTATTTTTCCGGGATGCAGCCGGTTTTATTTTAGCAAAACCCCCAAAATATCCGCAGGGAAGGGGCTATTTTTCTGTATCAAGTTTTCTATACTTAACATATGAAGATTGCAATCGGAATAAAAAACAGGTCGAGTCTGGTCTAGTTTAAAGGGAAAGGAGCCTTTTGCCGAGGGAGAAGGAAAACAGATGTAACCCATGGATTTCGAATATGCGCTTGAGGCTGCGGGGGCACTGCCGTCCTGCGGCTTGAACGAAAGGCCTGTGGCGTTTCCGGTCCCCGCAGGTCGGAGGAGGGACTCCGGTTTGTGTGCAGGCGGAGTCCCGGACAGGGAACGGTCGGCACAGGCCGACCAATAAGTAGAGGAGGATTGTCCATGGAAAACAAAGAAAAGAAAATGCTGACAACAGAGGATCTGAACCGGACGCTGGGGAAAAAGGAGCTGTACTCCATCGCCTTCGGCCATGTGATCGGCTCCGGCGTGTTTTCGCTGATCGGAATCGGCATCGGGTACACGGGCAAGTCGGCGTGGATCGGGATTCTGCTCTCCGCCGTCTTCATTCTGCTCCAGGCCCTGCTCTTCATCGTGATGGCGGGTACCGCCCGCTTCCGCGGCGGCTATTACTCCATGATGGGCACCCTGTGGGGTCCCAAGTTCGCCGGCTTCTACATCGTCATCTTCTTTGCCTCCAACGTCTCCCTGGCCATGTACGCCATCAGCTTCGCCCAGTATCTCCAGGGCGTGCTGCCGCAGGTGCCCATTGTCCCCGTGGCGGTGGCCTGCCTGACCGTATTCTTCATTACCAACCTGCTGGGCATTGAGGGCGCGGCCAAGCTGGAGATCGTCATGGATATCGTGCTGGCTCTGGCCATGACCTGCTTCATCGTGTTCGGACTGCCCAAGGTGGACTACAGCACCCTGTTTACAGTGGACTTTGCCCCCGCCGGCCCCATGGGCATCATCACCTGCGCTGTGCTGCTGACCTGGGCCACCGCCGGCGGCATTGACATGGTCAACCTGAGTGCAGAGGCCAAGAACCCCACCAAGGATCTGCCCCAGGTCATCCTGGTGGCTACCATTGCCATCGCAATCTTCTATGCCCTGATTGCCATGGTGGCCGGCGGCGTGCTCCCCGTCTCCGAGACGGCCAACCAGCCTCTGGACCTGGTGGCCAGGGCGATCATGCCCAGTCCCGTGTTCCTGTTCTTCGTCATCGGCGGCGCCCTGTTGGCCCTGACTACGACTCTGAACGCCACCTTCGCATGGATCACCAAGCCCATCCTACAGGCCTGCAACGACGGCTGGCTGCCCCATAAGATCGGCTACATTCACCCCAAGTTCAAGACCCCCGTCATTATCCTGGTGGGCTTCTACATCGTGGGCCTCATTCCCATCCTGACCGGCCTGCAGATCAGCATGATCGCCGACACCGCCGTGGTGCTCAGCAACATTCTGTTCGCCTTCATCTGCTTCGGCACCGTATTTATCCCCCAGCGCATGCCGGAGCTGTGGGAGGTCTCCGCCTTCCGCTGCAGCAAGAGCAAGCTCTACCTGAAGTCCATTCTGGGCGGCGTATCCTGCGTGGTCATGGTGCTGGTGCTCTTCTTCCAGATGAGCATGCCCCAGGCGGTCATTCTGGTCATCATCACCATTGTGGGGATTCTCTTCGCCCAGCTCCGCTACAGAAGCGGCGCCGTCAAGCCCGTCAAGAGCTATGAAAAGCTGTAATGCAGGGATCGTCTATTTTATTCAGAAGGAGTTCTTATTGTATGGACAGAACATATCAGCACATATTTACCCCTCTGACCATCCGGGGAATCACCCTGAAAAACCGCATTGAGATCGCGCCCATCTCCGTGTTCGACCTGGATACCACCCCGGAGCGCCACCCCTCCGAGCGGGATATGCAGTTCTTCCGCATGCGGGCCATGGGCGGCGCCGCCGTAGTCACCCTGGGCGACTGTATTGTCGACCCCAGCGGCGAGGACTCCGGCAAGCTGGCCTCCCCCAAGATCCTGGCGGGACATGAGGATAACCTGCCCTTCTTGACCCGCATTGCCGACGAGATCCACCGCTACGGCGCCGTTGCCAGCATTGAGCTCAACCACGCCGGCATGCTGCGGGCCAGCGCGGGCATCCAGGCCTGGGGCCCCGACTACATCAACTTTGACGAGACCAAGACCATCGCCCCCCTGTCCGACCAGTCCGCCTCCGATGAGCCGGTCTACCGCAAGGGCGAGGTGCTCTTCATGACCGAGGAGATGATCGAGACCGTGGTGGACGCCTTCGGCCGCGCCGCCGAGCAGGCCAAGACCTGCGGTTTCGAGATGGCCATGATCCACGCCGGCCACGGCTGGCTCATCCACCAGTTCCTCTCCCCGCTGACCAACCACCGCACCGACCGCTTCGGCGGCAGCCTGGAGAACCGGGCCCGCCTGCTGCTCATGATCATCGACCGCATCCGCCAGTACTGCGGCGAGGACTTCCTCATCGAGGTGCGCTTCAGCGGCACCGAGTACGTGGAGGGCGGCTACACCCTGAAGGAGGGCGTGGAGTTTGCCAAGCTGATGGACGGCAGGGCCGATCTGCTGCATGTCTCCGCCTGCAACTTCTACTTCCCGGAGACCGAGTGCCTGATGGTGCCCGGCATGTTCAAGGAGGAGGGCCACAACCTCTACCTGGCCGAGGAGATCAAGAAGCACGTGAAGCACTCCCATGTGGTGAGCGTGGGCGCCCACCGGGATCCCAAGAAGATCGAGGATATCCTGGCCGCCGGGAAGGTGGACATGATCGCCGTCTGCCGCGCGGTCAACGCCGACCCCCAGTTTGTCAACAAGCTCAAGAGGAATCAGGAGGAGGAGATCCGCCCCTGCCTGCGCTGCAACGCCTGCATCGCCAACTACCAGACCCGCATCACCAAGTGCGCCATCAACCCCACCCTGGACCGGCCGGAGGACGAGGTGTTCCCCTTCCTGCCCACCACGCCCAAGCGGGTGCTCATCGCCGGCGGAGGCCCCGCCGGACTGGAGGCGGCCATTGTCGCCAAGGACCGGGGACATGAGGTCATCCTCTGCGAGAAAACCGGCACGCTGGGCGGCCTGCTCCGCTACGCCCGGAAGGTGCCCTTCAAGCGGGAGACCCAGCAGTATGTGGATTATATGATTGCCAAGGCCGTCCGCATGGGCGTGGATATCCGGCTGAACACCGAGGTCACCCCCGAGCTGGTAAAGGTCATCGCCCCCGACTTCTGTATCGCCGCCGTGGGCTCCAAGGCCCTGATTCCCCCCATCCCCGGTGTGGAGAAGGCCCATCCCATCATGGACATGTATGACGGCAAGGTACAGGTCGGGCAGAAGGTGGTCATCGTGGGCGGCGGCCTGGCTGGTACCGAGGCCGCTCTGGAGCTGGCCATGCAGGGCAAGCAGGTCACCCTGGTGGAGATGGGCATTGACGTGGCCCGCGACGCCAACTCCATCCACAAGCCCGCCCTGATGATGGAGCTCAAGGATCACGCCGAGCAGGTCACGATCCTGCGCAGGACCACCTGTACCGGGATCCATGACCACGGCATCGTGTGCAGAGACGCGGACGGCAGGGAGCTCACGCTTGACGCCGACACCGTCATCCTGGCCGCCGGTATGGCGCCCCTCCGGGCGGAGGCCCTGGCCCTGGAGCCGGTCTCCAGCGAGTTCCGCATGGTGGGCGACTGCAAGCGGCCCCGCCAGATCCTGGAGGCGGTCCGCGAGGGCTATGACGCGGCCATGGAGGTCTGAGACGGCATCCTGACGCCCCAATGAGAGAAGATCCCATTCCGGGGCCCGGCACATGTGCCGGGCCCCGGAACTTATTTCTGGAGGAGAACCGCGCAGGCAAACAAGACCGCCTCCGCTCATAGGCGGAGGCGGTCTTGCAGTGTATCCGGCGGAACGCCGCCGCTATCCGGTCCCGGGCAAAGCAAAGCCTGGCGCGGCGGACTCACCAGCACTCCAACTCGGCCAGCACCGCCGGGGAGTCGGTGAGGATTTCTACCGGCTGGGAAAAGTCCAGGGCGAACAGGCCCATGGACGATTTGGCGTCGATAGCGATGGCGCCGTCCAGGGAGCGGACCTGAACCTCGTCAGGAACGGAGTAGGCCAGGCGGTGAAGGCGCTCCAGCGCCTCCACCGAAGGGACTTTCTTCTGCACAACCACGGCGTGTCCTCCTGTCGTCAGTTCATCAGCGAGCACACCAGCTCAGTGTAGCCGGCGGGGTCCTCCAGAGGCAGGCCGGCGATGAGCTGAGCCTGGGCGTAGAGGAGCTTCGCGTACCGGGCGGCCTTGTCCCGGTCGCTCTCCACCGCCCGGCTGAGGGCGGCGAAGGCCGCCGAGTCGGGGTTGAGCTCCAGCACCCGCTGGGCCTTCATGCTTTTGGCGTTCTCGGGGTCCACCCGCTGGAAATACTTCTCCATCTCCAGGGTGATGGGGCCGTCGGCGGTGAGGCACACCGCGCCGCTCTTCAGGATTTTGGACACCCGGGCCTCCTTGATGGCGTCGCCCAGGGTCTCCTTGAGGAAGTCCAGCACGGGCTTGCTCTCCTCGGCCTTCTGCTCCAGGGCGGCCTTCTCCTCGTCGGTCTCGGGGAGGGCGTCGGCGTCGTCCACCGACTTGAAGGCCACCTCGTCCACCGCGCCCAGGGCGTCGATGACGAACTGGTCGGGCTCGTCGGTGAGGTAGAGGATCTCGTAGCCCTTGTCCCGGATGCGTTCGGCCTGGGGCAGCTTGGCAAGCTGCCCGGCGTCCTCGCCGCAGGCGTAGTAGATGTACTTCTGCTCCACGGGCATGCGGGCCTTGTACTCGGCCAGGGAGGTGAGCTTGCCCTCCTTGGAGGAGAAGAAGAGCAGCAGATCCTTCAAAAGCTCCTTGTGGGCGCCGTAGTCGCTCACCACGCCCACCTTGATCTGGGTGCCGAAGGCCTTCCAGAAGGTCTCGTACTTCTCCCGGTCATCCTTCTGGAGGCGGAGCAGCTCGGCCTTGATCTTCTTCTCCAGGTTGCCCGCGATCACCTTGAGCTGGCGGGTGTGCTGGAGCATCTCACGGGAGATGTTGAGGGAGAAGTCCTGGGAGTCCACCACGCCCTTGACGAAGCGGAAGTGCTCGGGCAGCAGATCGGCGCACTTGTCCATGATGAGCACGCCGGAGGAGTAGAGCTGGAGGCCCTTCTGGTACTCCCGGGAGTGGAAGTCATAGGGGGCGTGGGCCGGGATATAGAGCATGGCCTTGTACTCCACCGCGCCCTCGGCGGACACGTGCACCACGCTCAGGGGATCCTCCCAGTCGCCGTACTTCTCCTTATAAAACTGGTTGTACTCCTCCGCCGTGACCTCGCTCTTGGGCCGCTGCCACAGGGGGACCATGGAGTTGAGGGTCTCCCACTCGTCGAAGTCCTCCCACTCGGGCTTGTAGTCGTCGCCGGCGTCCTCGGGGCGGGGCTTCTGGCGGGACTTGTGCATGAGCATGACGATGGGGTAGTGGATGTAGTCGGAGTATTTTTTGACCAGCTCGGCCAGGCGGTACTGCTCCAGGTACTCGTCGTAGTGGTCGTCCTCGGTGTTCTGCTTGATGTGGAGCACGATGTCGGTGCCAGCGCTCTCCTTCCCGCAGGGGGTGAGGGTGTACCCGTCCGCGCCGTCGGAGGCCCACTGCCACGCCTCGTCGGAGCCGTAGGCCCTGGAGGTGACGGTGACGTGGTCGGCCACCATGAAGGCGGAGTAGAAGCCCACGCCGAACTGGCCGATCACGTCGGTGTCCTTGGCGTCGTCCCCCACCTCCTGCTTGAATTTGTAGGAGCCGGAGGAGGCGATGACGCCCAGGTTGTTCTCCAGGTCCTCCTTGTCCATGCCGATGCCGTTGTCGGAGACTGTCAGAGTCCGGTGTTCCTTGTCCACCTTGATCTCGATCTTGAAGTCCTTGCGGCTCATGCCCACGGCGTCATCCGTCAGGGCCTGGTAGCACAGCTTGTCACAGGCGTCGCTGGCATTGGAGATGATCTCCCGGAGAAAGATCTCCTTGTGGGTGTAGATGGAGTTGACCATCAGGTCCAGCAGCCGCTTGGACTCCGCCTTGAATTGCCGTTTTGCCATGATATTGCACTTCCTTTGGTGTTTTTTCTCAACAGAAATCAGTATAGCACTTTGAACAAAACAAATAAATGACCAATTTGTAAATTCCGCCCGCAAACGGTTGTGCGGCGGTGGGTTTGCGTGTAAAATAATGACAGAATCACACCCTGCGGCAGGAGCCGCCGGAAAAGGAGTCCTTATCTATGGGAGTCTTTCAAAAAATCGGGAACGCACTGGCCCGGCTCATGTACGGACGCAACGGCGTGGACCAGTTGAGCCTGGCCATTGTGGTGGGAAG
>ENA-OVFS01000517-OVFS01000517.1-human-gut-metagenome-genome-assembly--contig:-NODE-517-length-38638-cov-7.023119_pt1 | contig 38638 bp, 47 predicted proteins | sample MGYA00237763_ERZ505405 | MGnify/ENA primary metagenome ERZ505405 (study PRJEB26158, sample SAMN06016401) | human gut metagenome | biome: human gut; feature: ankylosing spondylitis patient; material... | reverse complement strand
ACACCCCATTTCCTAAACAGTATACCATACTGTCTAACAAATGGGGTGCAGTTCATATTCGACATAGCCCATTCTCCTGAAATTTTCAACCATCGTTAAATTACATATAAAAAGCTCTACCCGCATACTAAAGTCAACTTTCAGTGACCTTAGATTCGGTAGAGCATTCTTGCCCATCTTGGAAATGTAGTTTTTCTAAATTTCAATACATATCATTCGCCAAGATATGGATACCATTTTTCTTTTATAATAACACTTTATCGTCTATCTCTCTATATTGATTTACCGACACTTTTATCGTTATTTCGTCAATCGGTTGTTTGTTCTTTCCTTTTATATTGTATAAGCATCTCTAAATATTCATTTAGCATCTCACGTTTCCATTCAGGAAGACATCTATACCTCGTTAGGAAATCTATTTCAACATCATTCGCATCAACTAACGTATCTTCCAGAAATTCGTTTATTGGAATCTCCATTGCATTGCATATCTTATATAGCGTATACAGTTGCGGTGCTGTTTTCCCATGCAACATTTCGTTTAATGTCGATGATGCAATTCCTGCCTTTTCAGCCAGCCTGTGAATTGACAAATTCTTAGATTTTCGAGCTAAACCAATTTTTCTTAAAACTTTTTTGCATTCCAAGTCGGGCTTATATTGCCATGTATCTCTTGCTTCCCCATTCATCCTTTTTCAAATCCCTCTTTCAAGTTTTCTCTTTGTCCACAGCAGCCTATTTAATTTTCTTGCGATGCTTTAGTGGTATTGTGTCCTGCATTCCATAGATTCGCTGATTCTTACCGAATTCCTACCAAAACTATTTTTTCAAAGCACCATTTCTTTCCTTTTGAAAAGAGAATATCGGCAGCAGTTGTTTCAACAGTCCACTTACATCCATGTTCCCAAACATAATCCACTTTATGTTTCTCCACTTGGTAAATGGGCAATATTGTCCGCAGAGTTGCAAAATGCATTAACTTACCATTGCCATTCACATCATTTTCAAAGTAATATGACAGTGACTTACTAAAAAAATCCGCTTTCAAATTTTTTGTGTTCCGTAAAAAGCAGAATCTATCTGCCGGTGCAGTAATTGGTTTTGCACCATTAACCGCCATAGCCAACGCAATAATTGGTTCATCTGCTGGTTTCTTAAAATCCTCAAATCGAAAAGAATCATAATCACTGGAAATATATTTACACGTTTGGTAGATATCATCAACCATCCATATCCACAAATCAATCTTTCTGTTCAGCCTCAGCATCAACACAAAACGCATCATAAATTGACAAAGTCATTATAATGCGATTTTTGCTCGCAACTCTAAATCTATATTCAAAACCCATACACAGCAGTAAGGAAATCGCATACAGTATAACAAGGCTTACCCAATCTATATTTCCTATCGCTGGCGTGTCCTGCCATAACCATATTAGAATCGACACAATACTAATAATCGGAACTTCACCAAAAACGCCTACAAGTATTTTTGATATTTCTCCCGTTTCTCGCAGACGTTCTATTTTACCATCAAGATTCTTAATTTGCAAAGAATATACACAATGGCTAAAGAATGCTTTACAATAATCTTCGTACTTTTCATCCTGTGGATTTATTTGATCTATATGCAAGTAGTTTTTTGCTCTACCTTCAATAATACCTGCTCTGGTTGATGACCGATACAATTCATTATTATTCAAGCAATCATGAATGAAATTTCTTTCATGATTAAATCTTTCAAAACATTCTAATGAAAACAAATAATGCATCAAAGCCTGCGTAACAGCGCCTATAACATATGTCATCACCAATAGTACTAAAATAGCTATCGTTGCTGATTGTATTGAGTTACAGATATTTGTATATATAGCTAAAAACATATCGATATTCCCGAAAACACAAAACGCACATAAAATCTGCATTATCAAAAAAGCCATTCCAGCTATTATAGGATTAAAAAAATCATATGCCGTAAATTTTCCTGTTAGATTATCCATAAGCATTCCCTATGTCTTATAACTCTGTTAAACAGTTCTTGTCACACCACATACCGTATATGGAAAAGCTATGCAGAATATTTCCTGCACAGCTCTTTCTTTATTTCAAATATACTTCTGCGCTCTTACGAATTTCAGACTCTACCGCTTCTGCAGCAGCCTTGTTCTCTGCGCTGACCGAGATGTAAGTTTTCAGTTTCGGTTCTGTACCGGACGGACGCACGACGATGGAGCAGTTATCTTCCAGCAGGAATTTCAGCACATCGGACTTCGGCAGACCGTCAAGCCCCGGTGCATAGTCCAGCAGCTTCACGACCTTCTTGCCGCCAAACCTTTTGACATCGCCACGGAACGCCTGCATGATGCTCTGCATCTTGACAAAACCCGCACTGCCGTCAAACTCATAGCTGTGGAGGGTATTCAGGCAATAGCCATAGGTCTTGTAGAGTTCGTCCAGCTTATCCAGCAGGCTGATGCCCTTTGTGGCATAATAGCTGAACATTTCGCAGATCATGTATGCGCCGTCCACGCCGTCCTTGTCGCGGACATAGGAACCGGTCAGGTAGCCGTAGCTTTCCTCAAAGCCGAACACATAGCTGTCTGCCTTGCCCTGCTGTTCCAGTTTACCAATCTGTTCTCCGATGAACTTGAAGCCGGTCAGCACATTGATGGTTTTCAGCCCGTAGTGGCTGGCAATCTGCTCGCCCATATCCATCGTCACGATGGTCTTTACCATAACAGGGTCAGCAGGCATTTTGCCGTGCTTTACACGCTGGCTGCAAATATAATCCAATAGCAGCATACCCGTCTGGTTGCCGGAAAGCAGCTCATACTCTCCCGCTTTATTCTTGACTGCAATACCCACACGGTCACAATCCGGATCGGTCGCCAGCAGCAGGTCAGCGTTGCACTTTTTGGCGTATTCCATACCCAGTGCCATTGCTTCTTTGATTTCAGGGTTCGGATACGGGCAGGTCGGGAAGTTTCCGTCCGGCTGCTCCTGCTCCTTGACAACCATAATGTTCGTGTACCCCATCTCTTTCAGAGTGCGTGTGACAGGTTTCAGACCTGTGCCGTTCAGCGGACTGTAAACGATAGCCACATCCTTATTGACTTCTTCGCCAAACAAAACAGACTGGTTTTTCACCTGCTCCACAAATGCGGTGTAGACTTCATCCGGGATATACTGGATTTTTCCTTCTGACACACCCGTTTCAAAATTGCCGGCCTTGACATCCGAAAAAATATCCAACTTTTCAATCTCAGCCAGAATCTCAGCGGCGGCTTCGGTCGTGATTTGGCAGCCGTCTGCACCATAGACCTTATAGCCGTTGTACTTGCTGGGGTTGTGGGAAGCTGTGACCATTACGCCTGCGGAAGTGTGCAGATAGCGTGTCGCAAATGAAACAGTCGGCACGGGCATCAGAACAGACCAGATGTTGACCTGAACGCCGTTTGCAGCGAAAACTCCTGCCGCCACTTTTGCAAACACATCACTCTTGATACGGCTGTCGTAGCCGATAGAAATTGACGGCTTCTCATAGAGCTTTTTCAGATAGTCTGCCAGTCCCTGTGATGCTTTTGCCACCGTATAAACATTCATCCGGTTGGTTCCTGCGCCGATAGTCCCTCGCAGACCGCCTGTACCGAAGGCAAGATTACGGTAAAAAGCATCCTCGATTTTGGCATCATCCATCGCCTTCAGTTCTGCAACAACATCAGAGTCTGCCGTAGCATTCTCAAACCAGCGTTCGTATTCCTGCTTGATATCCATAGTATTCACCTCGCTAAATTCCAAGTTTTCTCGCCGCCCACAGAATTCCATGTGCGGAACTGTTACAGCAGATTTCATTATTCATTACCATATCGACCGCCTTTTCAAGCGGCACGACAATCACATCCAGTTCTTCCGTAGCATCAAGATGCTGTTCACTCACCTTGCGGCAGTGCTGGGCAAAATAGATGTGCATATAATTTGTCAGCTTTGCGGAACTTTCTACTGTTGCGCCGATATATTGCCAGTCATCCGAAACATATCCTGTTTCTTCCTGCAATTCCCGCTTTGCTACGGTCAGTCCGTCCTCACCTTTTTCAAAGCCACCCGCAGGAACTTCAATAAGATCGCGGTCAAAACAATAGCGATATTCCTTTTTCAAGATGATATTGCCGTTGTCATCCAGTGCCACGATTGCAGCCGCATCGTTGATGGTAATAGCATAGAAGTCATCAATATGTTGTCCGTTCGGCAGGTCAACTGCATCTTTTCGCACCTTGACCCAGCGGGTATCAACCAGCTTTTCAGAGTTTGTTGTTTTCCATCTTTCCAATCTATTATCCTCTCACATCCAGGAACTGTGCCTGACCGTGAATGGATAAGACCTCCGAATCAGCCGGAACAAAGACACAATCCCCTTTATAAAAGGTGATATTTCCACCTTCATAGCTGATTGTACCGCAGCCGTTCACACAGAGCAAGACTCTGAATGCGACCTCGTCTGCTTTATAGTGGACGGTCTGTCTACGCTCGGTATTCACTAGCATTCGGTAGATTTCAAAATACTTGCAACGTGTCAGCAACTCCGATGCCACACCCTTTCGGTATTTCAGTACACGGAGCGGCTGACGAGGTTCTGCACTGCTACTCAGATTTGCCACTTCCAGTGCCTTGTCCACATGAAGTTCCCGCTTCTTTCCGTCTTTGCCCACACGGTCATAGTCATACAGTCGGTAGGTCAGATTCGAACTTTCCTGAATCTCCGCCACCAGTGCGCCGGCACCAATGGCATGAATTGTACCCGCTTTGATGAAAAACAAGTCATCCTTTTTTACTGGGACTTGCTGCAAGTAGTTCATCAGCACGCCCTGCTTGATTGCCGTCCGCACTTCTTCTTTGGTGCAGGTCTTATTCAAACCGTAAACCAGTTTTGCATCTTTGCTGGCATCCAGCACATACCACATCTCCGTCTTGCCAAGCTGACCATTCTCATGCTCCTTGGCATATTCATCGGTCGGATGCACCTGAACTGACAAATCTTTCTTCGCATCGATAAACTTGATGAGGATAGGCAGTTCTGTTTCGCCCTTGTGCCGTTCGCCCAGATATTCAGGATGCTGTTTCAGCACCTCAGCCAGTTCCTGCCCTTCAAACGAACCGCCGACCACATAACTTGGACCATCGGGATGGGTAGAACATTCCCACGTTTCCGCCAGAGGAGAAAGATCTATCCCTTTTTCAAATTCATCATTCAATCGTCTGCCGCCCCAAAGATAATCCTTGCCAGACGGCCGCAATAAAAGAGGCCTATTGTTCATGCTCTGCCTCCCTTCACTTTTTAGTATTCCAACTCATATTTCTGCTTGTCGTGAACATTGATATCCTCGCCAAGCTGTACTTCAATCAGCCTCAGTTCGCTTTCAGCGATCACGGTATGACGGCAGCCTGCGGACATGGTGATGACATCGCCAGCCTTAACATTCTGTTCCATTCCGTCCACGATGGTCTTACCTGTGCCGGAAATAACCACCCACACCTCATCACGGTTCTTGTGACTGTGATAATTCATCTTGTGTCCGGCGTTCAGCGTCACTTTGATGGTCATAGATGCACTTTCCACATCCACAACCTTGAAACTGCCCCAAGACTTCTCCGCAAACATGATCTGTTGCTCAAATTTATCCACAAAAGGCTTAATGTAGCTACTCTGCTCCTTATCTGATACCAGAATGCCCTCCGGCGAAGCGGAAATCACCACATCGTGCAGCCCCATCGCCAGCACCGGAACATCCATCTCGTTGACAATGGACACACCGGAGCAGGTATCGTTTACAACGCCCTTTCCGATAATATCTTCTTGCATCGCTTCGGTCAGCGTGTTCCAAGTGCCGAGATCTTTCCAAGTGCCAGCAAAGCGGACAACCTGAATCTTCTGCTCATGTTCCACCACGGCATAGTCGAAAGAGATTTTTTTCAATGTATCATACTTAGCAAACAGATCAGCATAATCCGTGAAGTCCATCAGTTCATGTGCCTTATTCATCACATAGCCCAGCTTATAGGCAAACACACCGCCGTTCCAGAGTGCGCCCTGCGCAATGTACTGCTCGGCAACATCCGCAGTCGGCTTCTCCTTGAAGGTCTGCACAGTAGCCACATGGTCGGTGCTTTCCGGGATAATATAGCCGTATTTCTCACTGGGATAAGTCGGCTCAATGCCCATCAGCATAAGGTTTGCTTCGCCCTTGTCAGCCTGATCGGACAGTTCCTTCAGGACTTCAAAGTAAGAATCCTCCACATACGGATCGACCGGGCATACAACTACGGATTCAGACGGGTCAATGTGCATCACATCAATGAGATATGCCGTTGCCAGTGCGATAGCCGGGAAGGTCTCTGCGGCAAGGCTCAACGCTAATGCCGACTTCCTCACCCAACTGATTGTGAATGGCAGAAACCTGTGTCTTGCTGGTAGCGATGGTCACAGTTGCATCGGTATCCACCTTCTTGATCTGGCGGTACACACGTTGCACCATTGATTCGTAAGTTCCATCTTCTTGCTTGAAAATCTTGATAAACTGTTTGGAACGGATATCATTAGAAAGGGGCCACAGACGCTTGCCAGAGCCGCCGGAAAGTAATACGATATTCATATAACTACCTCTTAAACATAAAAGGCCGCAATCCTGTTTGGGACACACGACCTTCATTTTTTTCTTATCTTTCTGCTCTCATCGGGTTGTTCAGGAAGTCCTCATAGGACAGGCACAGGCCATCTTCCAGCTCGGTCTTATATGTCCAGCCGAGATTCGTTGCTTTAGAAACATCCAGCAGCTTGCGGGGCGTGCCATTGGGCTTGGTGGTGTCCCACTTAATTTTGCCCATGTAGCCCACGACCTTTGCAACCAGTTCTGTCAGTTCCTTGATGGTCAGTTCCTTACCGGTACCAGCGTTCACCGTCTCGTTACCGGAGTAGTTGTTCATCAGGAAAACGCACAGGTTTGCCAAATCGTCCACATACAGGAACTCACGCAGCGGAGAGCCATCGCCCCAGCAGGTGACGCTTTCCACGCCATCGACCTTTGCTTCATGGAAGCGGCGAATGAGTGCCGGAACCACATGGCTGTGCGTTGGGTGGTAGTTGTCGTTCGGACCGTACAGATTAGTCGGCATGACAGAGATGTAGTCTGTGCCGTACTGACGGTTCAGGAACTCACAGTATTTCAGACCGGAAATCTTCGCCAGAGCGTATGCTTCATTGGTCTTTTCCAGTTCAGAAGTCAGCAGGCAGTCCTCCTTCATCGGCTGAGGAGCCATACGAGGATAAATGCAGGAAGAACCGAGGAACTCCAGCTTCTTGCAGCCGTTTTTCCATGCAGAATGAATAGCATTCATCTCCAAAGTCATGTTATCATACATGAAGTCCGCCAGCGCTTCCTGATTTGCAACGATACCGCCGACCTTTGCTGCTGCAAGGAACACATACTCCGGCTTTTCCTCTGCAAAGAACGCTTCCACGGCATCCTGACGGGTCAGGTCAAGTTCTTTGTGGGTACGGGTGATGATATTGGTATAGCCCTGACGCTGCAACTCGCGGACGATAGCAGAACCTACCATTCCGCGGTGACCTGCAACATAGATTTTTGCATTTTTCTCCATCATAATTATTCAGCCTCCCGCATTGCTTTTTCACGCTTTGCCAGTTTGCGGTCATGCTTTGCCATGATTTCAACCAGCTCTTCGTAGCTTGTTTTCTGAGGATTCCAGCCCAGAACCGTCTTTGCCTTGGTCGGGTCACCCCACAGATTATCAACATCGGTCGGGCGGAACCACTGCGGATTCACGCAGACCAGCATCTTGCCGGTTGCCGCATCGTAGCCCTTCTCGTCCAGACCAGTGCCTTCCCAGCGGATCGTGATACCGTTCGCGGCAAATGCCTTCTCCGTAAAGTCACGGACAGTGTGCTGAACACCGGTTGCAATAACGAAATCTTCCGGCTTCTCCTGCTGCATGATGAGCCACATACACTCAACATAATCCTTTGCATAGCCCCAGTCACGCAGAGAATCCATGTTGCCCAGCTCCAGATGATCCTGCAAGCCCTCTGCAATACGACCAGCAGCCAGCGTGATTTTACGGGTAACGAAATTCTCGCCACGGCGCTCGGACTCATGATTGAACAGGATGCCGTTGACAGCAAACATATTGTAAGCGTCACGATACTCCTTCACAATCCAGAAGCCATACTGCTTTGCCACTGCGTAAGGAGAATACGGATGGAACGGAGTTGTTTCACACTGCGGAACTTCCTCGACCTTGCCGTACAGTTCAGAAGTAGATGCCTGATACACCTTGCAGATTTCAGTCAAGCCACAAACACGGACAGCCTCCAGAATACGCAGAACGCCCAGAGCGTCCACATCGCCGGAATACTCCGGTGCGTCAAAGGAAACCTGCACATGGCTCTGTGCAGCCAGATTGTAGATTTCATCCGGCTTGATTTCGCCAACGATACGAATCAGGCTGGAAGAATCCGACAAATCGCCGTCATGCAGCTTGATCTTGCCCATCAGGTGGTCAATACGGGCAGTGTTGGAGATAGATGCACGGCGCACGATACCGTGAACTTCATAGCCCTTTTCCAGCAGGAACTCAGCGAGATAGGAACCATCCTGTCCGGTGATACCAGTAATAAGTGCTTTTTTCATGTGTTTAATTCCTCTCTATTTTTCAATGGTGTTTGCATTTTTTCTTTACTCATCTATTTTAGCGGGGTGGGGGAATTATATGAAGTGAGCATCTGCACTATTTTTAGCACGATATTGACTTCTCTCAAACGGTCAAAAAAAGAGCCGCACTCCTTATGCGGCTCACCATTGCTTTCGATATTCTGTTGGACTGATTCCTTCCACCTTGCGGAATGACCTACTGAAATAGTTTACATCCTCCACGCCCACCGTCACACCAATCTCCTCAACGGACATTTCGGTAAATCGAAGACACTGCTTTGCTTTTGTAATGCGAAGCGAAAGGATATAGGTATTGATTGTGATTCCGTAGGCTTCTTTGAAAATGCGGGTCAAATAGTATTTGTTGATAAAGAACTTTTCAGCAAGAGTATCAAGCGTGATTTTCTCTGTGTAGTGTTCATCCAAATATTTCTTTACATCAGCCAGCTCCATCCGTTTTCGGCTTTCTTTCCGGCTCTCAGGATGCCATGATTCTTCCATCAGGAGTGTAAGCAAACTTCCCAGCCTCTCATTGATTCGCATATCTCTGATGTAATCGGAAGATGAAGCAAGCGAATAAAGATCAGTAAGAATAGTGGTGAATTGTGAAGGATTGTCAGGATGGAACACTGGCCTGCCACCACGCTCCTTGTACTTCTCGTAGATAGCTGTCAAGGATGGTGCGTAAAAGTGACACCATTGGAGTGACCAGAGATTTGCGGAAGTCGCATGACTATACGCTTTCCGACAGTCGATGAACACGCAGTCTCCTGCTTTAATCTCATAGCTTTTTCCTTCATACTCCACCTTGCCTTCTCCGTCCAGTACCACAAAACACAGATACGACACCAAACCACTGCGGCTTGATGTATGGGGATGGATTGCCTGTAATGAACCAACTTCCTGAAGATGAAAAAGAGTTGAACGAGCAAAGACCGATGGAGTATAAAGGATACGAGACGAATAGACAGACACATCCTGCATCAATTTATGCTGCATTCTTTTATCCTCCTTCTTTACGATACGTTATTCTTCTACTTTCACATGACATAATATTGATTGCGTACTTGATTAGTTCGTTTAAGGCTTCCTGTACCAGTCAGAACAACAAAACACAGGAACGAGGTCAAATTCGTTCTCGTCGAGGTATGCGGGTGGATGGCCTGCAACGATCCGACCTCCTGCAGATGCAGTAACGATGTCCGGGCAAACGTGGACGGTGTGTACAGGATTCGGGAGGAGGTCACGGACGAGGACTGTGGGTTGAATAATTCTTGGTCCATATTACTTCTCCTTCCTTTTTTCTGGATTTAAGCTTTAGTTGCAAACTTCGATGTGTGATAAAATTCTCCCATTATTACCGGATTTCCTTTATATTTCCATCTATAATCATCAAATGTAAAGCCTAAATCCAACACCTGTCTCAAAATAAACTTTTCAAATTCATCATCGCTATTAAAGTATATTCCACCAGGTTTTTCACTTTTTTGTCTATTATATATTCTCATAACATCGGAGATGGGGTATAAAGGATCCGGGAGGAACTTACGGAAGAAGACTGTGGGTTGAATAGTTCGTCCATCTTCTTTTTCTCCTCTCCATCCACAATAGGCTTAGGTCAGCAGAACTCCTGACAAGTGATTAACGCCTACAGTCCCCACAATGTTCAAAGTTGCTATGGCGATGAAGTCGAAACCATTTTTCATTCTAGTTTTCATTAGCATTCCTGATTATTTGTAGGGCCATTTTTCAAATAGTTTACTAAACAACCTATCGACAGGAGGCCGATGAGTGCTAAAACTATGCGCAGAATCCCTGCAAGCCCCAGCTCTGCTGGCCTAAACCTACCATGTAACTCAATTATTGCATCTCAGCCACAGCCTCCGCTGTGTTGCCTGCTGCTCACCTCGTAGCGGTATGCATTTTCGAGCAGTTACCGTGTAGGTATGACTACACGGCCTTTTTATCAGAATTTGAAGGGATTCTCTAGTCTCCGTAGTTTAATATCGCTTATGGGTTCCGCGATGCTAAACAGTTCATCCTTTTTCTCATCCTCCTCACAATAACCCCTAGTCCAACAATGCTTTAAATGAATGATTATCGCCCATTTTCAACCCGATTCATTTGCTCTATTCCCACCTGAATCACGACTGCCAAAATAAGGACAACAAAAAAGGCTATGCATTCGTTCCTCCAATGGTGTCCTATATTTTTCATCAGATAGTACTCAATAGTGTACGCGATATTCTGATGAATTAAATATAGGACATATGAAATTGTCCCCAAGAACTGCAAGGGCTTTGTGCACAAAATCGTGAGCTTCTCGGAAAGGCAATTCCACAACAACGCAATACCGACCAGCACAAATACTATGCGAAGCACTCCAAAATAGCGTAATGTGCATACAATCGCCACAGTTAGAACACAATACCATTTTAAATGCCACAAGTCCGTGCCAATCATTTTTCCTGAATGCATCAATGCAGCAAAGCTAAAACCGATACATGCAATTCCGATATATTGTCCTCCCACTAAATGTCCCAGACTGTCAAGGTCAAACGCCTTTAACCCTACAACTAAAACCATCCACCCCAAATAACTTTCCGGTTTATTAGCCAGCCTGTAGCTTTTGAGAATCGTACACGCCACAGTCAAAGAAATTAGTGTTGTCATATACCAGTGTGCTCTGTCTAAATAATCAACGCCAATATAGCCGTTAATAAAAAACAGATTACAGATATATTCCTTCCATCCACCACCTCTGTCCGGAAGCGGAAAGAAAATATTCACTATAGATGTAACCGTCAGACAAATACTATATGGAATCCATAAACGAGTCATTTTCCTTCTCAATTCCCAAACAATAAAGTTTACCCCCCCCCCATTTTTATTTTTGACTACTGATGGATAAAGAAAAAAAGAGGAAATCAACAAAAAAATAGTTGTACCAAACTCTCCCCAGTGTGAAAGAAACGGAACATCAATTTTCAAATACACCTGGGAGAACCTGTAAACAATATGAAAAAACACAACAAGAAGTACACAACATCCACGAAGCCCTTCTATTTGCAGATTCTTTTTCATTATTATGACCATACCTTTCCGCTGCGCTTCAAGGCACAAACAAGAAATGAAACGCGTTTGTACTGTACGCAGAATAGTTGAATTTGATATAATTTACTTGAGATAGCAGGTACACTACAGAGCACGTAGAGGTGAGTAGATACGATTGCTCGCAGTCGTTCTGCATTATTATGTGTGCCGGATATCCTTTCAAGCACAAACAAGTAGGGCTTAGAACCCTGTAAACTTATCTTTGGAGAGACAGACTGCTCAATCTTTCAGTGGGTGTCCAGTCCCTGCCTGTTCCCTCAATCTTTATTTTGAGGGGATGAGCTATGCTAAAAATTGTCTATCCAATTTGCTGTGGAATGGACGTCCACAAGTCGTTTCTCGTTGCCTGCATTGCTTCTACAGATGAGCGTGGCGTTACTACTTACAAAAGTCACCGCTTCTCCACTTTTACAAAAGACTTGAAGCGCTGCGCCGAATGGCTCAATGACAACAACTGCAAAGACGTCTGTATGGAATCCCCCGGCAAATATTGGATTCCGATTTACAACATCCTTGAGTCATCTTGCAACATTGTTCTTGCACACCCCAAATATGTGAAGGCAATTCGCGGCAAGAAAACCGACAAAATAGACGCCAAATGGATTGCGGACGTCTTTAAGCACGACCTTGTCAGTGGCAGTTTTATTCCTCCGGCAGACATTCGTCAGTTGCGAGACTTGGTACGCTACCGCTGGAAGCTCAACAACTTTATTGTTGGAGAAAAGAACCGCGCACAAAATTGCCTTACTGTTTCCAACTACAAACTGGACGATGTTTTTTCGGATGTCTTTGGCAAGGCGGCCACCCAAATCACTTCTTACCTGCTGGAACATCCAAACGAGCCTTTGCCGGACGTTTCTAATTTTCGTACAAAAGGAATGAAAGCTACCGACGCAGAAATCCGCGATGCTGCTGATGGAAATATCTGTGCAGAGCAAGCGGAAAAACTCCGCATTATTCGTTCCCATATGAACGACTTGAACCGCTGTAAGGCTAATCTGGAGTCTGTAATTATTTCTACTGCAGAAAAATACACTTCTCAACTCAGTCTTGTTATGTCGGTGCCGGGTATCCAGACCTTTTCCGCTATCTCTGTGATTGCTGAAATTGGTGTGGATATGTCCGTGTTTCCCTCCTCGAAGCATTTATGCTCCTGGGCTGGGCTTACTCCGCAGAACAATGAGAGTGCCGGGAAGAAAAAGACTACCAGAATTTCCAGAGCCGGTGCCTACATTAAGCCATTGCTGGTCCAATGTGCGCTCTGTGCGATTCGCGTCAAGCGCAACCCGGAAATCCGCAATCGGTATCTTTCCATTAAAAAGCGCAGGGGTCACAAGAAAGCTATTATCGCTATTGCACGAATGCTGCTGACTGCCATCTACAACATCTTGAAAAAGAACGAGCCTTACAACGCCGAACTCTACCGAAAGGCCGAACTTCCTCCGGTTCACCGGACTGTTACGATGGAAGAAGCCGTCTTCATCCTGCAACGGCAAGGGTATCTTATTACGCCCTGTACTTCCTAACTCCATATGATTGCTCCCTTACGGGGGCTGGCTTTGTTGCGCCTTTTTTATTTCAAACTTATCTCCTCAGTAATTTCTGGATAATTGCCACCGATATTTGATGCATTACCCAACCAGAAAAGACGCAAGCGAGCAAAACCAGCAGAATCGTCCATCCTGCATTTGTGATTCCTAGTCCATAAAAAGATTTCAGAATCGCTGAATGCACAAGGAACAATTCAAAGGAAAATTTACCAATCTGCCCTCCTATCGATCCATCTAGATTAACTTGCAAGCAAATCACCCATGTAAGTAGTGCTAGTGCAGAACTGCAAATTATTTGCAAGATCACTTGCGATTTCCATGCAGCCATTATCAAATAGGTTCCTCCAAAAATTGCAATAAGTCCAATCACTACTAACCCATAATGCTTATATACTCGCTGATATAGTCTTTCGCGGTATTTACAAAGGCAAACCCCCATTGGAAACGCAATAGCAGTATTATACCACCATGTGCCAACACCTATAATCATGCACCAAACACTCCAAATTGCTGCACAAAGAAACACACCTGCGATGATAAAACGACCTTTTTTCCATTTTACCGCACAAAAGAATCCAATACTAAATACAATAATTGCAATAGGGAACCATGTGGCGTTGGGCATTCCCGAACTTTCAATAGTAAAATTAAATGTAAGAATATTTTTTAGAATTTTTAGAGGGTTGTCTAATCTTAATAATCCAACAAAAGCAGTACATACCACCCAAGGAATATACAGTCGTAATATTCTTCTATGCAGAAAATGATTTAGGTACTCACATCCTTTTCTTTCTACTTGCAACATAAGGCAATATCCAGAAATCATTAAAAAAATCGCCACCGCAAGATACCCTGCGTTCATATAAACAGAATATACTGCACTGAAATTGTGGTGCTCAATCTTGCCTGTAAAATGGTGCAACATAATTGCAACCGCACAAATTCCTTTTAGGAAGTCTGTTTGATTTTTATTATACACCATTCCAAGGGGGGGGGGGCTTATGTAATCCTCTTACAAACGAAACAACTATATATCCCGGATAGAGTACTGCAAGAATCAAAAAATAATATAGTTCTGTATCTAAGGCAATCATCTCTGTTCTCCCATTTATCATCTACTCCATTCTGTGTCTTTTTCTTTATCAAAACTATCTCTATTTTTTTCTAAGTAATTTTGCGCCGATGCTTTTACCTGTTCGGACAATTGTTTCGTCTACTTCTTTTGAAAATACAATCTTATGGGTAATTAAGTATTCCAAAAAGTAGATACTAAAAACTATCACAGTGCAGACAACGCATTTCAGGAAATCACTTTGGGGAAGCATCCAAATATCACTCAAAAGTGGCGCAAAAATAATAATCACAACTGCATAAATCAGCGGAATCATCACGTCTCTTACAAAGTGAGCGATGCCAAACCTAATAAAATGATTATTTGTAAACAGCAACATGAAATAGTTCGCCGTGAATGCAAGTGTAATCCCATATGCGACACCAGGAAGTCCCCAAAAATGGCCGATATATGCTCCTCCGACAACCAACGCAGCATAGATTCCCTGAATAACTGCATTTTGGTAAACTTTTCCTTGTGCCTTAAGGAGTGCAATAGAAAGCTTATATGCAGTTCTAAAGAACAATCCCACAATCATGATCCTAAATGCTGGAATAACATTTTCCCATTTACTTCCAAGGAAAAACAAAATCAAAGGTTCGGCCACATAAAATGCCACCAAGCTAATCGGAATCGTTACCAGCTCAATTAAAACATTACAAGCTGAAAACGCTCTTCCCAATCGTTCTCTATCGCTTTGATTTCTTGAAAACACGGGAAAGAAAACACTCTCCAGATTTGACCCCACCAAATTCGCTGGATACATCATCAGATTATATGACTTCTGATAATTTCCAAGGTCAACTTTTCCTAGAGTTTTATTAATCACAAAGTAGTCACCATTGTTCGCAATATAGTTAAAAGCCTTTGCAATTGTAAATCCACCGCCAAAATTCAACAGTTGTACAAGAGAATCTTTTCTGCACAAGCGGGGGTCATAAGAGATTCGCTCTTTGCTGTTAATCACAATTGCCTTTACCGTATAGCGAACCAGCGAACCAGCAACCAAGGCCCATGGACCCCAATTTAAAAAGGCCAGCATAACTACTGTAACTCCCCAGAAGACGTTTGCCACTACTTCAACTATTGCAACAAATTTGAAGCGCATATTTCTTTGTGCCAGAGCAAGAGGAATAGCCAACGCCCCATTAATTATGTAAATAAGCGTATACACCCGTAGCATTTTTACACTTGAAATGCTGAATACTTTACTCCAAAAAGGAGCAAATACTTCTAGGATCGTGAATATCAGCAAACACAAGCCGGAATTAATATAGAATCCTGTAGTAATGTCATTTTTGCTAAGGTCTTTCTTTTGAATCAATGCCTGTCCCACACCAATCTGCCAAAAAATGTCAGCAAATCCCGTTAATACGGTGACCGCAGATACTTCACCATAGTCTGCTGCGGAAAGTAATCTTGCCAGTACATACGTTGCCAGTAAGTTAATTGCATAATTTGCAAGCGACCCTAATGACATCCATATTGTACCTTTTACCGATTCTTCCAGATTTCCTTCTTTTGCCATTCTTGGTTTTCTCCTTCTATTTATAAGCTTTATTTACTATTTTCCCTAATATACGTCATTATTTTATTAGCACGCTCATTTAGATGAAATTTTGTAGAAGCCTCATATGCTTCATACGCCATCTGTTTTCTCTCTTCTAAATGATCTCGTAAGAATGTTATAGCATCTCGTATTGCTTTGATATCTTCGCTATCAGTAAAAATTGCATATTTTGAGTTCAAAATATCATTATTAAATGATTTATTAGACGATATAATTGGCAAACCACAAGCCATCGCTTCAATAAATGCATTACAGCATCCTTCAGCTCGCGTAGGTAACACAAATACATCAGCGGCATTTAGATATGTTACCAATTCATGATGCGGAAGTGGCCCACAAAAAATACAATTTCGATCATTTGGTTTCATTGCTCCTTTTCCGATATAAATAGATTTCACGTTATCAAGTTCATTAATTGCTTCCGAAACACGATTCACACCTTTACGTTCATCAAAACTTCCGACAAAAATTGTTACAAATGCACTATCGTCTATTTTCAATTTCTCACGGCACTGTTTTTTATCCATTCTATAAAAAGCGTTCGGATCAATTGCATTCGGAATAACTATAGTTTTTTTTCTACAAGGCCCATACTAATAGATTCTTCCTGGTTTTTTTGTGAAACACAAATACAGCCATGTAAATTAGCGTAGTATTTGTTTATCGCTACACTTGTCCTCTTCTTATTTGGAATGATGCTTTCGCCCGTTGCAACAAACAGCGGAAGATTATACTTATTTGCCGCCTTGATTGCATATGCGCCCGCGTCCCAAAAATGCGCATAAATAACATCCACAGGGACACTAGATTTTTCCTTTATCTCTTTATAGCATTTCAGAGCCACTACGCTTCTCATCCAATCATTATAACCAAATTTCGATAATTTTGAAATTGATGGAAATACCGGATGGTAAATACTTATCTCTGATCCATTTTCTGTTTTTTCAACCCGGAAATAGGGTCGTTTTGTTTTATCGCTCTTTTGTCGACCACTATTTTGCGGTGAAATCACTGTACATATAATTCCTAAATCCGCTATCGACTTTACCAACTCACCTAAAAAGCTAAACGTCGGATCGTATCCTATTGGGTATCTATCCGAAAAAAACAAATATGTCTAATCTTCATTCTTTTCTCCATACCATATGCCTCAAAACATTTTAACATGATAATGCATATTTTGCGTCATTATGTTCTTCCACCATTTACTGTTCTCCATACTCTAGGCATCTTATCACTTAAGACACATCCAATCACATAGATTATAAATACTGTAACACTTGCTCCTCCAAAGAAATTAATTACATTAAAAAAGTGTGTTTTAGGGAGCAAAATTGTTAGAATACTATTGATGACTTTTTCAATTTTTGAATGTGTCGCGTAAATAAAAAAGGACCACTTCGCAAATCGAGGAAGGTTGGCTTGAGCAAATGCATCACATACATTCCAAAAGCTTCCTAGCAAGATAAACTTTATTATAATTTCTTCTGTACTTTCTTCTCGAACGTAGAAATAGTGTACTGCAATTAATGCAATTCCTACAAGGAAACTCACGATTTTCACTTTTTTGCTTGGACGAAAATTTAATATTGTAGCACAATTCAATGCAATATATGAACCAAAGGCGTAAAAAATCAAATGCTGAATTCTAATTACGGGAATCATATAGTCAATACGTTGTAATACAATTAATCCAAATATAGAAACCACCCCTATATACTTGCTTCTGAATATCATATAAAGGATTGGTGCAAAAAGAAAGTAAATCATTATTTGCTGAATATACCAAAATTCTCCATTATACTGATTGAAGAAAACACCTTTAATTATATTCATCTCCATATCCTGCGAAATATCCTTTCTTGATATCAGCACAATTAAATATCTGTATATTGTATTTAGTGCATTAAAAATCAAATAAGGAATCAATACTGTTCTAACTCGGCCTTTTAACTTATCACAAAATTGGTTAGGGTGATATCCTTTAAAAAACAAATATCCCGAAAAGAAAAAGAAACAGGGCAATGCAACTATAAAAATACTTCCTTGATTTTTAAATAGATTGATTACCCCCCCCCATCAACAACTCTACTATGTCGCAGTACAATAATCAAACTACAAACAAATTGTGCCACTGTAATTTTTGTGCTACACTCATTGGTTAACACAATTTTTTCTGTCATTTTTTCACCTCTTTTTCATCATATAAAGAACATTTTTGAGATGTTTTTTCATTAAATCAACTCCTGACATATTAAATCGCTTTACAAACAATTGATAAATATCGCTATTTTCTGCTTGTCTGCTAAGCTTCATCTGCCTTGGCATTTTAATGTAATTTTCTGTGATAAAATCTGGAGCTTCCGACTTCTTACTTTTTCTAGTAAAGTTTGTTCCTGATCCATCCTGACCAATATTCATAATCCGGCTATAGCGAGGGTAAACTGTGAACATATGATTTTTATTCATAGCATAACAGAACCTAATGGCCCAAGAACTTGTTCTTCCAATTTGCTGGGCATCAAGCATAGCCGCTCTATCGTTTCCATACCGATTAAAAGCTTTTCTTGCGCTAAGTGAATGTTTAAATTCTGCATAATCTGAAACATTCCAGTCAACTTTTTCCCAGCGGTTTTTCCAAGTTGCCCATGCATAACTACAGGTTCGCCCCATGGTATAAATATCATAGGGATAACTTTCAGGCAACTTTTCAATAAAGCTATACCCTCCTATAGACCAAATTGAAGAATCATTTTCATAAAAATTCAGACAATTTTCCATGAATTTTAAAAAATCAACTGCTGGAACACTATCATCTTCCAGTACTATAACTCGACCGTACTCTTCTAACTTGAGTTACCCCTGAAATAATAGACGGCGCCAGTCCTTTATTTTTCTTTGCCTCAATGATTGTCACCTCAGCAAATGATTCTTGAACCCATTGTGCATGAATAATTTTTCTCACTTCCTGCATAGCACAAAGTGATTTTTCATTTTTTGCATAATCAGCAAAAATATAAAGGGGATGCATTTTCGCATCTATATTTTCGCACAATGCCTTTAATACTTGCTCCGTATGTATCGGTCTATTATAGACAAACAAAATAACAGGAGCACTTTTCTTCATGTTCATATCGATTACACCCGCCAATAAAAGTTAAATGGTAAATACCCATTGTTAGACCCACCAACAACATTAAGAAGATAATAGATTGCAATCCAAATATAAAATGTCAAAAATATCAACTTGTATATTTTACTACTAATACTACGGATTAAGTTTGGGATAAGTGCAACAGAGCCTATAGTATAATAATATGCCGTTCTATGCATTGCAGCTGCTCGCATAACTATTGGAAAAACTATTGCTGAAATTACAGCCATCCATATCAACAACTGATTTTCTTTGCTCTGCTCGATTAGTCGGTCAGAAAAGTATAATGCTATCAACGCTGTCACCAGAAGATAAAGATTCATTCCCATTCCCCCACCTAGTGCAGAACGTGCATAGTCAATCCTCGCAAATCTGACAACAATTGAAAACAGTACCCCACCAAACAAGTTTGAAAGTGTAATTGCAATTAGTCCTTTTCTTTTTATCGATTTCGTCAATTCTATTGATGATACAAAATAAAGCGGAATAAATATCACTGCCGATGTATGGAAAAGCGCTCCCACAAGTACACAGATCAAAAATTTCTTTATCTTTTTCTTTTGTATATATTGAATCGAATACAAGCAAAAACTTAGTGCAACAAATTGTCTCATAAAGCACATGCTGTAACTCATATACCCAAGACAAACGAATAGAAGAATGCTAATTATGTGATTTTCAGAAAATCTATAAATAAACCATAAAACCGAAGATATAAACAGTGCACTAACTATAAACAACATCACTCTGAAATCAAATCCAAACTGCTTGACTAAACATTCTAAGCACATGTAACCTATTTCAGACGTTCCATATCTCAGTTCCTTATAATGGAATAGCATTTGAAAGAATGTATATTGTGCACTTCTTGTATACCTTATATAATACATTTGCGTATCGATACCGACACTATACGCTCTGAAAGTCGCATAAAACACAAAAACTGACAGCATAATTACACGATATGCTGTCACATTGAGTTTTCTTTCTTTGCCCAGCGTCAGTTCTCTATCAAAACAAAGGCCTGTTCCTATTATAATTACAAACAATATAACTAAAGCGCTATTCATCCTTTTCTCTCCTACTAATGGGACACACTTTTTCACAGCTATGACATTTTATACAGATACCCCCATCAATTACAGGATAGAAGAATCCCTCTCCATCTGGAAGCATTGTAATCGCCCCTGTGTGAACATAACTACGGATAACAGTTCCTACCTTTATATTAATTTGCAGCTCTTTTTCTTCCGATATTTCCTTCATTTTGCGTCTAGCTTTTTCCGGCCTATTGGAGCCACTCATCGGACATACTGCATAACAGGCTGAACAACCACAGCATTGCTCTTTTTTTTCATACAGAACCGGCAGTTTAGTTATTCCTTCAGCAAATAAATATCTCATGGAATTTTGCTGTATATCAGTATATATTTTTCCTTGTTTGTTATACCACTTTAATTCCACAGGCAATCACCTCAATATACTTTGATATAGTGTGATATACTGTTCAAACAGCATCTTCTGATCAAAATGATCTTTAGCATACAACCCTGCATTCTGCGAAAATTCTTCCAGATTTTCTTCAATTGCTTCGATCCTATTAAGCACCATTTCAATATTCCCAGTATCAATTATAAAACCCGTTTTTCCTGCCAAAACCGACTCTGGGCTACTACCAGTTTTATAGGTAATTACAGGCGTCCCGCACGCTTGAGCCTCCAAATTTGTTGTAGGGTAATTATCTTCCAATGTTAAATTCAAGAAAATATCAGCTCTTTGATAAAGCTCCGCCAGTTCTTCTACATTATTTGTTCTTAGAATTTTATAAATGTTGTCGGGGACATGCGAAAGTTGTTCTTTCTTTAACCCGACTAATGCAAGCACATATCGCTTATGGTCTAATCTCTCATTCAGTCTTAGAAATTCATCCAATCCTTTTCGATGACTCCAACTACTAGCCACACCTAAAAGGATGATTCTTCTTTCTTTCTCAGCAATATAGTTACTAATGTCAACCTGTTTCTTTTCTGTAGAAAAATTCTGTAAATTGATACCATTATGAATCACGGAAATCGGATACTCTTTCAAAAAGGACTCTCTCGTTAAATCTGCCAACCATTTAGATGGTGCTACAAGGTAAAGTTGCTGTATTCCAGTCATCAATTTTTTCTTATGCAAATAATTCGATCTGCTTCGATCAAAAAACCATGTTTTAGGATAGTCCTTTAAACAAGGACAATCACCACATCCATCTTTCCATTTACTGCATCCAGCATAATCAAAATAAGCACACCAACCTGTGAAAGACCAGCAATCATGTAATGTCCACACTATGGGTATCTTTTTTTCTCTTATATATCCAAAGAGAACCTCCAGATTCAAATAGTGATTGTGCAAATTATGGAGATGAATAATATCCGGCTTCACCATGTCAATCCAATGAAGCAGCTTTTTAGTTTCCGCTCGATTGTAGAACCCATGTTCGCCAAGTAATCTTGTTTGGAGAATGCTCCATTTCAACTGAGGAATATTTTTAATACGATATGTATTTGCGTCGTTCGTTGGCTTATACTCATAGCCAAATGCACAGTACGCCGCATCTCCATGATCTTTAATAACCTGTGCCAGTTCAAATACTATTCTCCCTGTACTGCCACCTGTACGATAGGTTGTATTTATTTGAAGAATTTTCATACTAGTTTCCTTTGTGTGCATTTTTTTGCATAATTTGCATTCGCTTCATCGACCCATATAGTCCTAAAAATGTCAACGCAACTCGAATCATACGCTTCATTTTCGCTTTTATATCCAATGGATAACACTGTTCTATTGCTTCTGTAATGCCACTTTCACGGTATAATTCACAAAAAATATCACGCTTTATACTGGCTTGTGCAGATTGATACAACTGAGTTTTTCCGACATTCTCACCTACTGGCAATTCTTTGTAAATAATTGATGGTACTATTCTTTGAATAATGTCCCAACCTTTTACCGAGTTAACTAGCACTCCCGTTGTTCCTTTATCATCATCCATTTGGATATCAAATCGGCATATATCAAAACAATCCCATAATGTAAAATCAGATATTTTTTCAAGCCCTTTAAAAGCACACCGTGTACAAGATGGACGAATACTACTGCCATCAAAAAAAGCTCTTAACCATGGGTCTGACTCGACACCGCAATGGTAATCACTCTTTGGATGTTCTGTATAAATGGAAAACGTTGAAAATTTATACCCATAGAACTTATCACGAAGCCGAATTCTTTTAATTGAAGTATTTACTTTTTTTGAAGGGTTCCGTAATAATCTAGCCACATAACCGGAGATGGTGTTGCACGACAAATCACATCAACTAATATAAGATGTTCGTATTCTTTCCCCAAAAATTTGCTCAATCCCGCAATTTGACATGGTGTACCGCTAAAGCAAACATACCGGCCTTTTTCTAAGAATTCCTTTACCTTTATATATGATTCCCCTATAATACTCTGTACATATTTGCTTCCCCGAAATTTTACCAGATCTTGCTCCCGCTCCACAAACTGATGCGTTATAGACATTTGGTCATCAAATGCTGCTCCAAATACAACACCATCTTGTTTCAAAACATATCGCGCTATTTCAGTAAACGCACCTCCTGCAGTGCTTTCTCTACGAATCTGGTCATTTTTGCTTTGTACTACAAATAGCCGCTTTGAGAAACTCATTTTAGTTTTTTCCGCCTTTATTTCTAAATCTAACTTTACTAGCAACATCTTTTCCTAATAAATTCAGGATATTCTTTGCAACTTGCCGCAGGTTTTGATATGTCTGATATACTAGCACATCTATTTGATTTCCACCATAACGGAGCACAACTTGTTTTCTCTCCCACTTTTTATGTTTCTCTCCGCTTTGAGATACTCCACCAAGTCTAAAAATACCAATACAAAACGGAATCTCTTTTTGTTTCGCACCGTTATAAATAAACCTGCGAAGCAGCTCTAAATCCATTGAGTATTTAAACTCCACATCATACATACCATACTTTTCAAAAGCTTTTTTTGTGATATAGCACCCCATATGACATTTATTGGCAGAAAAGGGTATTTTGGAAATATTAATCGTTGGATGCATTACATATTCATATCCTGTTTCAAAGTTCCGCATAATTTGTGCTGCGCGGTAAATATCAATTCCATCTTCATAGGCATCTGCAATATGTTCCAACGCATCTGGAAGTAAAAGATCGTTAGAATTACAAATGCCTATGATTTCTCCAGTCGCCGCAACAATTCCCTTGTTAAATGCATCACTAATGCCCTTATCCGGTTCAGAAACTTTATATGAAATTCTGTCACCGTACTCTTCTACTATCTGCATTGTATTATCTTTTGAACCACCGTCTATAATAAGGTATTCAAAATTCGAATACGTTTGCTGCAAAACACTTTCTATTGTTTCCCGAATTGTTTTTTCGCTATTATAAGATACTGTAATAATTGAGATTTTAGGAGCATTACTCATCATACTTTCTCCAGTGCGTTTTCCAAATAGTCCCAGCCATGTTGTCTCATATCGGCAATCTTTTGATTAACATCATCATACATAATTGCACTTCTGGCCATCTCCGCTACATCTTCCTGACCTGTTAAGATTCTCCGCTGCAAAGATAATTGATTCAGTAAGGTATCCAGTCTCGAATTGGTCGACAGAGAATAGGACTCCTTAAATCTTCGGAATGTGAAAAATCTTTTCTCATTCAAAATAGAAAACACCGTCGCGTGAAAGGAATCCGTACAAACGTACTCTGCGTTGCGAATCAAATTCACAAAATCTGCCGAATCTGCCTCATAAATTTCCTCATCTGCAAAATGACGATCGGATTTCACATAGACATTCAGATGCAGAATGGCAACAATTTTGTATCCCGTTTCCGCTTTCAACCTTTTTACAAACGCACGCTGTTCTGGGTTGTCTCCCAAAAAGTAGCAAAAGATATACTTTCCAACTACAGAAGTTTTTTTTTGCAACAGCAGTCCGCCATTCCTCTCCTGTAAATAATATTGTTGGATCACATACCAACTCAGCTTTTCTCCCACATACATCTTCAATTATTTTCACACCAGTCTGTTCGCGTACCGATAGCTGATCTATTTTTCCTATGAAAGCAGCAACCATAGGATAGTAACTTTGTGGCAGTTTTGACAGACCAAAACTAGTTGCATAAGTAATTCTCGTTACTCCTTCAGGAACCCAATTCAAGGTGTAATACCCTGCATCGAGATTAGAGGGAAGCCATAACTGGTCACTTCCCAACAATACCGCATCATAATCATGTGCCAATTCTGTCAGTTCTTGAAAGCTATTTATGCTTTTTGTTAAACGAAAGCGCTTCTCAAACTTCTTAATGGCCACATCCCGTGCCTTTAAGTTGCGTCCAAGCGAAGAAAATGGAATTTTCTTTAGCAGACGCATCTTAACGTATCCTATCTTTCCAGAAACCACATTCATATTAAGCATTTTTTTTTTGCATAATACTTATACTTTTCTGACTTAATTGCTTTTTCCAACCCATCATAACAAACCGTCTTATTTTCAATATTCAGTTTGTCCAATGCCATTTGTGTTGCTAGCGCCTGAAGTGCGCTTCCATAATTTTTTTGGAAATAGCAGGATACTACTAAAATCTCTTTCACATCTTTTTCCTCTCTACTTAATTATCTCTAATATTCTCCACTTTTAATCTGGTGCTTTTCGTACAGCCCTTTTATAGTCTGTACTTTTATTCAACAGCTCATATTATTAATTTCATTTAAATATGCCTTCACAACAATCTGACGATCAAATTCACTTTCAACTTTTTTCGTCCCGCTATTCCCATTTTCACTTTTTCAGAATATGGTAGCTTAATAAAAGATATCATCTTTTCTTTTAAGTCTTCACTACTTCTCGGCTTTACAACATACCCCGTTACACCGTCCGTAACTGTTTCCCGACACCCCGGATGATCTGTAGTAATCAATGGTCTTGCCCCCGCAGCACCTTCCAAAAGTACATTTGATATTCCTTCAGGATGGAATGATGGAAGAACTATACAATGGCAATCTTTTTCAACATCTTGAATATTTTCTACCAACCCGTGGTAAAAGATATCGCCACACTTCGTTCTACGTTCTATCTCCTCTTTATAGTTTTCCTCGCAATAACCACAAACATGGAATTCAGTTTCTGGATATTTCTGTCTTATTGCATGTGCTGCCTCAAAGAACTGTTCAATACCCTTTGCTTTCATCACTCTTGCAACATAAACAAACCGAATTGGTTCATTTTCGGCTGGATATGGCATCGCCTTATATTTTTCCAAATTCACTCCTGACCCAGGCAATGTGATTTGCTTTTTATAATTTATCCCTACGTCTTCAAAGAATTTCCGGTCGTGATCATTCTGAAAAAAGATGCATTTTGCATTTTTAGCTGCATACTTATAAAGCATAACCGTTATCTGTTTTATAATTCCTTTTTCATCCAATCCTTTTCCAAGTCCTGTGACATTTAGCATAAACGGAATGCTGTGAATTGAACAGACAATCCCGCCGTATACATCAGGTTTTACCGTGTACGCCAATACTAAATCCGGCTTAAGTTCTTTGATTATTTTGTTATAATCCCAAATTAGATGCAACTCCCTAATGGGGTTTGTTCCCTTTCTTTCTATTTTATTTTCAATAAAATGACATCCATAAGCGGTAGCTGCAATTTCGCCCTCCCCAAACGGCCCATTTGGAAAGCATGTCCATACATCATGCCCACATTCTACTAATTTGCTTATCAATTCGCCCCGAAATCCAAATACAACCAACTTACTGTTTCCAAGAATTAAAATCTTTTTTGATGACACAGATTAAATCTCCTTTTAATCTCTCTGAAAAATATCACGCGTATAAACCTTATCTTTCACATCATCCAGGCACTTATCATAGCGGTTTGCAATGATAGCCTGACTCTGCTTCTTGAACTCATCCAAATCATTCACAACAACAGAACCGAAAAACTTTTCGCCATCCTTCAAAGTCGGCTCGTAGATAATGACTGTTGCGCCTTTTGCCTTGATGCGTTTCATAACACCCTGGATGGAACTCTGGCGGAAGTTATCGCTGTTGCTCTTCATGGTCAGACGGTATACGCCAACGACGACTTCTTTTTCCTTGCTTTCATCCCAACTATCATTTGCCTCATAAGCACCGGCAATTTCCAGAACACGATCAGCGATAAAGTCTTTACGGGTGCGATTAGATTCAACGATTGCTTCAATCAAATTTTCCGGTACATCGGCATAATTTGCGAGCAATTGTTTAGTGTTCTTGGGCAGGCAATACCCGCCGCCCGATGTCAAGTCTTGGACAACTTTTTTCACAAATAAATTTGAAAAAGGCGCAAAAAAAAAAATAAGCCCCACAGGGCTTTCAATCGGTTTTGAACCAATTTGAGCCTTGTAGGGCTTATCTGTTTTCTATATTCTGTTTATCTTATACCGCCTGCAAAGGAGTATTCTCCATTACCTTTTCAAACTGTTCGACAGTCATTTTTGCTTTTTCAGCAGCACGTTCCAGCTTCAAATCTCCATCTCGAACAAGCTGCACGAGCATCCTGAGTTCGCCTCGCTCTTCGCTTTCATTCATCATTTCCTCAACAGCTTTGCACACATCAATCACCTCCGCGCCCTCTGGAATATCCAGCGGTGTATTCGTAACTGCTTTAATAACCCTCGCCGCGTTCGCTTCTATCAGCATACGCGGATTATCAGTCAAAAATTCAGATAAGCGTTTCTTATCTTTGGAATATTTAATATACCCAATTACCTCTCTCAGACTTGAAGAGAATCTTTCCAAGTCCTCCGCACTCAGCTTTGCAGGGTCGATCAGATGAATCTGATAGTCCTGCACAAAGTTCAGAAGATTCTTATTTTTAACCGCCATCATCTCATGGAGTGACAACGGCCCATCCCATTCATTTGCGCCAAAGTGAAGCACAAGCGTGATAACAGGCGTAATCTTATCTTCCTTGTAGAATCCAGAAAGATATTCACCACGGCTATGCCCTTTTGAATCTCCATCACTTGCGCGATGCTTGGCTGCAATATCAGCCACCTGTTTGCCGTACTGGAGAGCATCATAAATGATATTTCTAACAGGCATTGCATAATGAATGTCAGTCTGATTTTCGATTCCCAGTAAAATGTATGCAGCCTCATCATCCTGTTTAATGATTGCTGATTTCAGCACATCACGGTATTTCTGAACTGCTTCTTCTGGCTGCTTTCCCTCTTCATCCTGTGATCCAAACGGTAAAGCGATCTCCGTAGTATCCAGTTCTTGCAGTTGTTTAGGGTCTACAACCGCCTCACCGCCATAAATCAAGTAATTAAACGCATCTGCAAACACAGAATTATCTTTCATATAGGCTTTAGTCACGGTATCAGCTAATCCCATTGGCTTACACCTCCTTGTCGTAGTCAATAGTAGCTTTGTCCGCCATTGTAATTCTATCTTACCATAAACCGCCCATCATATCAAGCTGTGCAACTCCCTCAAAATCCTTAAATTTTTACGAATAGTTGTCCATAATATAACATTGTCGCTAATGTTATATCATGGACAACCGCTTGATGCCGCTTTCCTGCCGTGCTATACTTATCTTATACAAAATTGTCAAGAGGGAGTGCATTATCATGAGTAAAAGACTTGTCGCTTACTTTTCTGCCAGTGGTGTCACCGCAAAAGTTGCTGAAAATCTGGCAGACGCCATCGGTGCAGATATTTTTGAGATTCAGCCGGAAGTTCCTTATACCAAGGCCGATCTAAACTGGATGGATAAGAACTCCCGCAGCACCATCGAAATGAGCGATCCGACCTCTCGCCCTGCCATCGCCGCAAAACGTGATAACATGGACGAGTATGACACCATCTTTGTCGGCTTTCCTATCTGGTGGTATGTTGCTCCCACCATCATCAATACATTTCTGGAAAGCTATGACTTAAAAGGTAAAACCATTATCCCCTTTGCCACCTCCGGCGGTAGCGATATGGGTAAGACCAATGAAAAAATTTCGCCGAGCTGCCCTGGTGCAAAGTTGCTGCATGGTAAGGTGTTCAACTCCTATTCCAGCAAAGCCGACTTGTCTGCATGGGTAGAAACGCTGAGCCTGTAACTTTCACACTCCTGCGGAATGAAACACCCTCATAGCCGAGACGATTTACGAATCCTCTCAACTATGAGGGCGTTGTTTTTTATTCGTGCAGTTCCAAGGGCAGGCCATCCGGGTCAAAGAAAAAGGTCATTTTCTTTTTGGTGTAGCTGTCCAATCGAATCGGTTCACATTCAATCCCCATCTGTGCAAGTTCTGCCACGGTAGCTTCCACATCCTCCACCCGGAACGCCAAATGCCGCAGCCCACAGGCTTCCGGCCTGTTTACACGTTTGGGTGGGGTCGGCTCTGCAAAAATCTCCAATTCAATCGCATTGACTCCGTCACCGACACGCAAATCCAGTTTCCAGTCGTTCCGCTCCTTACGGAAATTTTCTCTCACAACTGCAAAACCCAGCTTGTTCACATAGAAATCCCGTGCTTTTTCATAGTCAGAAACGATAATCGCCACATGATGAATCGCCGCCAATTTCACTATCTGTACGCCTCCCTATTTTATATGTACCATACCTGCCGAAGCATTACTGCCGCCAGTTCCAGAAGCACGACCACGCTGCCGACCACCTGCGGTATCATAAAAATCACAAATCCACCGATCAGCATTTGAAGTGCTTCCACCCCTTGCGACTGCTGCATGAGGTACGAAAGAATCGCCGTTGCCAGTAGCACACTGCCCAGCAGATAGAAAATCCATGCAGAACAGTGATGCAGGAATACCACAAACCACTTTGCCAGCCATACAGCAAGGATCAGTGGCAGGGTCATAATCACCAGCACCAATTTTAACAGCCATCGAATCGCTTTCATAATGTCCTCTTTCTGGCTGGTCTGTTGCCCATATTATAACACACTCTCTGATATTACAACATGGGCAACTCAGCCTTTTTTGAAATTCAGCTCTTGTGCAATGCTCTCGCAGCATCCTGGATGCTCTGCTCATATTTGAACCGTACCACGATGCGTCCTCCATCATGCACAAAGACATTTTCGATAAAGGCCGACACCATACCCGCTGTGAGCCTCGTCCCGTGCAGGAAATTTTCTACCTGCTCCGCTGCTGCGCGTACCGTTCCCGGCACAACGCTCTCAGCGGATTCTTCCGCCTTGGATTGTTCAATTTGCTCTTGCACCTCTGAAATTCGTCTGTCACACTCCTGCTTTTTCTGCTTGTAGGTATCAAGTGGGAGTGTTCCGGCTGCATATTCTTCATACATCCGCATCTTCTCACCTTTCAGATTTTTAAGTTCCTGCTCCATCAGAGTTTTTCGGCGGTTTGCCCTTTTGTGGGCTTCTTTCAAAGCCTGCTCTTCCTTTTGAATATCACCATAAAGGGAATCTAGCAGAGAGAGTTCCTTTTTCAGTGCCTGAAAGACGGCACTTTCAATATCACTGACCTGAAATATCTCAGATGTGCATTGGGTCTGCCCAACCAGTTCCAAGCCCTCTCTGCACCAGAATGTCGGCACAACCTGTTTAAAATTGTGCGCCATCACTCGCCTGCAATTTCCGCAGCGGACTTTTCCTTTTAGCGGGAAGTCCACGCCGCCCATCAACACCTTATGGCTGTTGCTCTTTATGACAAGTTGCGCTTTTTCAAATTCTTCTCGGCTGACGATTGCTTCATGGGTTCCCTCCGTAATAAACTGCTGTCCTTTGGGAACTGTTCTGACAATGCTTTTGCCGGAAATCAGTGTTTTTGTTTTGCCCAAAACCATTGCCCCAGTGTACACATACGCCGTGAGGATTTTCCAGACACGAGAGCTATCCCAAAGAATCACTGGGGCGATGGTATAGGTCGTTTCCTTGCCATACGCCTTATTTTCTTTGTTATATACGCTCGGCACAGGAACATTTTCGTCATTGAGCATCATTGCTATCTCTCTTGTACCTAACCCCAGAATCGCAAGGTCGAAAATCCGCCGTACGATTTTTGCGGCTGGTGGGTCGATGATAAATGCGCCCTTTTTGTCCGGGTCAAACTGATAGCCGAACGGTGCAGCAGATGCCGTTGTAATACCCTTGCGCCACTTAACCTGATTGGCAGTCCGCAGTTTCTTTCCTGCATCCCGGCAGTACATGGTATTTACCAGATTACTGACGACCACATCCATTCCCAGCGTTGTACCTTTATAATTATTGCTGTCATAGTTATCGTTGATCGCAATGAGCCGGACACCCAGCAGGGGAAAGATCTGCTCCATATACTCACCCACGCCGATATAATCACGGCCAAAACGGGAAAGGTCTTTCACGATGATGGTATCAATCTTGCCATTGCGCACACCATCCATCATCCGCTGGAATCCAGGTCTGTCAAAATTGCTGCCTGTGTAGCCGTCATCTACAAAATCCATCACAGGTACATTTTGCAGGCTTTCTTTGCAGGAGATATACCGCAGGATCAGTTCTTTCTGGTTCTCAATGCTGTTGCTCTTATCTTTGCCATCTTTGCCCAGATCGCCATCAGCCCTTGAAATGCGCTGATACGCTGCAATCATGTTTCTGCACTCTCCTTTCCAAGTTCTGTAAACACATCCTGAAATCCAAAAACAATCCGAATCCGCTTGTCCGCACTCACTTCGATTTTCTGCACAAGGGATTTTACCAACTGAATGTCAAATTCAAAGTTGTCCAGATGTTCTTCCAAATGAGAAGTCATATTCATGTATTCTTCGATTTGTCGTTCCACTTCCGTTTTTTTGTTCTCTGCTTCCTGCAGCGCAGCTCGCAGGCCATCATACTGTCTGGAATAATCTTCCCGAATCAGCTGGTAATCTTCGGAATCCACCACACCAGCCACATAGTCTGCATAAAGCTGTTCCCGCTTCTTGGCCATCTGGCTGACTTTATCGGTCAGGCTCATAATTTCACCCTTTGCCCGGTAAACGGGATTCTGCACATCCTCGATTTTCTGCAATTCTTCCAGCACCTTCCGTTTATCGCTCAGCTGGACAATGAACAAATGCAGCTGATCCATTATCAGGGCTTTCAGCAGTTTTTCCGGAATCTGATGGCCGATGCACTTATCGTCAGCCTGTCTTGCCTTGCAGATGTAATAGCAGACCTTTTTACTTTCTTCCGCCCCATGCGGCAGTCGTTCAAACTCCATCGGTCTGCCGCAGTCTGCGCAAAACACCATTCCTGCAAGGTCATTCTGATATTCTGCCCGAATCTGCTCCGACTTTGCTCTTACTGTCTGGAATACTGCTCGATTCTTGTCCAAGATTTTTTGCACCTTTTCAAAATCATCCCTTGCAATGATAGCTGGATGTGTGTCCTTTGCCACATACCACTGTTCTTTGGGAAGGTCATGCTTGTCCTGTCCTGCGAATAACTTCTGTGTACTTTTATTGTTGATGGTATCGCCCACATAGGTTTGATTTTCCAAGATGTGCCGAATCGTGGTTACGCCCCACTTTTTACAGGTAAGCACTTCTTTCCCCTCAACCATTTTTCTATGCCACTCCCGTGGAGTCGGAACCTGCAGCAATGTCATTCGTCGAGCAATTTCAAAAATTGGTACACCCATCAGTTCCCACTGGAAAATCAACTGCACATAAAATGCAGCTTCCGGGTCAATTTCATTACGCTTTGTCACGGGGTTCCGAATATAGCCATACGGAGCATCGTTTCCGACAGCATAGCCTGCTTCTTTTTTGCGCTGCAAGGAAGTCCATATCTTTTTGGATATGTCTTTCGCGTACATCGCGTTGACCATATTCCGAATCGGGAGAGCCAAACTTTCCATATCCTCTTTGCGGTTACTGTCAAAGTTGTCGGTAACTGCAATCAGCCGGACCCCAAGAAACGGGAACACTGTTTCGATATAATACCCCGCTTCCAAATAGTTACGACCAAAGCGTGAAAGGTCTTTCACCACAATGCACTTGATTTTCTTCTGCCGCACATCGTTCATCAGGCGGGTAAATGCAGGCCGCTTAAAATTTGTTCCCGTAAATCCATTGTCGAAGTAGGTGTCCACATAACTCAGTTCCCTGCTGCGGTTGATATAGTCCTGCACCAGCGCGATCTGCGTTTCCATACTTTCTTCTTTTTCTTCATCCTCAACAGAGAGCCGCCCATAGATTGCCGCCGGTATCTTCGCTTCTTCCAGTTCCGGGAGCAGCACAGAAACTGCCGCCTGTTCCGGCTGCGGAAGATTCTTTCTACTCTTTCTTGCCATCGTCTGTGTCCCCCATCTCTATCTGGCCAAGCATCCTTTTCCATTCATCCGTTTTCATGGTCAGGCTGATTTCTGCCTGTCCATCGTCCCGTAATGTAACCGTGACCTGCTCGATATACTTTTTCACAAAATTGCGGTCAAGTTCCTCCGGGGTCTTATACTGTGCCATCTGCTGAATCCATGGATTGCGCAGGCTCAACGCTCGTTCCCATACCAGCGTATCTTCCATAATTGTTGTAAGCTGTTCATTCAATTTCCGATGTGCTTCTTCGTAGTCCAGCAGTTCGGCACGATATTGTTCTTCGGTGATTTCATCGGCTATATAACTCTCATACAGCGGTACACGGCGAAACTGTTCCATATTCAGTTCAGCCAGAACAGACTTCATCTGCACCGACTTTTCGGCTCGGACTACCTCGATTGCTTTCCGGCCCGCTCCCTGCTGAATCGCTGCAGTCAGCTTTTCTTTTTCCAGATGTTCCAATTCCAGAGCATCCATCACCTTTTTATAAATGGTAGCTGCCGGAACTTTCAGATTCTTTCCGTTTTCCTTGTGTGCGCGGCAGTAACGGCAATAGAAAAGTTCCTCCCCTGTTTTCTTATCCTTGTGCCAGCAAAGTGCGCGTCCACAGATACAGACAATGTGCTTTGCCAGCGGATTCGGCTTTTTGTAGCTTTTCCGAATGGAGATTTTGTTTTCGCCCTCGCGCATATTGCACGGGAACGCATGAAACTGTTCTTTTGTGATGTACGGTTCATGACAGTTTTCCGCAATGATCTGGCGGCTTCCATTTGTCGCCGCACCTGTATAAGTAGGATTTCGGAACAAGCAGCGCAGCATATCAGTTGTCCACTGGTCGGATTCTGCATCATAAGGCTTTCCCAAAATTCTCTTTTTGTGTCTCATTGGGGGTTCAACACCCTGCTCATTTAACCACTTTGCAATGTCACGCATTTTCTGACCGGACGCATATCTGGAAAAAGCCTCGCTTAAATAAGGAGAAACTTCTTCATCTTTTATCATGTTGCTTTCGCCATTCCTGCGGAGATAGCCAAATGGAACAGAGTTTGTCAGCCGGAATCCCGCGCCTTGTTTCCTTCTCCACGCAAACATGATTTCTGCGTGCATCTCACAGCGTTTTGCTTCAAAATAGTCCTCGACTTCTTTTCGGCTGGCTGTTCTGGTGTCCAAGCCCTCATCCAGCACGATCAGGTCGATGCCCGTCGCATAGAGCGTTTCCTTGATTGCCTGTCGTGCCGCCGGGAAATCCGGCCCGCAGTAGTACATGGATGCCACAATAATGCAATCAAATTTTCGCTCTACGCCATCATCGGTCATTTGGTCAAACGCGGTACGCGCCTTTTCATCGTTCTTGCGGTCAGAATACTTTTTCAGCAAATTTAGTTCTTTATGTTCCGCCAGATATGCCGCAATACGCTGATTCTGCTCGGAAATCGCCAGTTCACCTTGATGGTTCTTCCAAGGAAGTGTCCGGGTATAGTTTACACACTTCATACTGCACTTTCCTCCGTTTCTGCTGCCGGAACACTACTGCAATATTCCAGCACATTGCGAATTTCCTGATCGAACCGATACTGAATATGAATATGTTCCTTATCATAGATGGTGATGCTCTCTACCAGTTCCACCAGAACGCGGCGGTTCAGACTTGTCAGGTTTTGGTAGGACTTGAAATCTTCGATCCATGGCAGATGTTCCACATCCAGATTGTTCAGGCAATCCCTCTGGCGATTCATTTCTGCTTTGGCCTTGCGGATGGTTTCAACCTTTTCATTAAAGGAATGGCTGAATTCCTTATACTCTTCCTTGCTGACAATACCGCTGCTCATATCTTCATAAAGCTGTCGGCGCAAGGTCTGGTATTTCTGTTCTTCCTGCTCCAGCATTTTCAGATGTTCTTCCACAGATTTCAGTCTGCGCTCATTCTTCGGAATCTCATTAATTTCATCGAGCCGATGTTCCAGTCCACTGATCTGCTGGACTTTCCCCTGCAATGCGGCCAGCACCACTTCGGCCAGCTTACTTTCGCTGATAAGATGTGAGGAACAGCCTAAACCATTGTGGTTTGTGACGCAGTGCAGATAAATATATTTCTTTCCGTTTTTCGACACTGTGCGCCGCACCATGTTCTGCCCACAACCACCGCAGCGAACGATGCCCGAAAAGAGATTGACAGCCTGCTGTCCTTTCGATGCACAGGTGTCCCACTTCAAAACTTCCTGCACCGTATCGAACAGCTTTTGCGGAATGATTGCTTCGTGCATATTGGGAACTCTAATCCAGCCGGATTCTTCCACATCCCGAATCTTCTTGATTTTGTAATTGATTTTCTGCCGCCTGCCCTGCACCATCGTTCCAGTGTAAACTTCATTTTTCAGAATCCGAAGCACCTGAATTGCCTGCCACTTCGCATGAGTGCCAGCTTTGAACCCACTATGGTAATTCAAACCGCACAGCCGTTTGTACTCGCTGGGGGCTAGCACATTCTCACTGTTCAGCTGTTCGGCAATCACCTGTGCGCTCATGCCTTCCAGTTTTCTGCGGTAGATAGAGCGGACAATATCTGCTGCATACTCGTCTACCACCAGACGGTTTTTGTTCCGTTTGTCTTTGCAGTAACCATAGATTGCGTAGCCACCGATGAACTCACCCTTGCGCCGTTTCATGTCCAGCTGGCTGCGCACCTTGATGGAAATATCCCGGCAGTAAGAATCGTTCAGCAAATTCTTAAATGGAACCACAATGTTGTCCGAATCGCTGCTCTCAGTGTTCGCATTATCATAGTTGTCATTGATGGCGATGAAGCGAATCCCCATCATGGGAAAAATCTGTTCCAGATATTTTCCCATCTCGATGTAATTACGACCAAGGCGGGATAAGTCCTTGACGATGATGCAGTTGATTTTGCCGGATTTAATATCCTCCATCATCCGCTTAAAGCCCGGACGTTCAAAGTTGGTTCCTGTGTAGCCATCGTCAGCGTACTCTTCGACCAAATACAGTCCTGGCCGTTCTGCAGCAAAATCCCGAATCAGTTCTCTCTGATTGCCGATGCTGTTGCTCTCAGCCTTGTCGCCATCCTCGATGGACAATCTCAGATAGGCCGCTGCCCGTATGTCTTTATTCTTTTCCTTGTAAAAAAACAAAGCCATTAAACCTCCTGTCTCCACGCAAATTGCATGGTAAAATCCAGAAAGTTAATGGCTTTTGATTGCACTATTCACTTAACCCGTCTGTATTCTACCAAGCTGTGACACAAAAATCAAGCTGCTGCGCACATTTTTCAAAATTTATTTTTCAGTGCTTCCCCATACTCTGCAGCAGGCAATCCCACAGTTCGCTGCCCTCCGGCCGGAACGATTCATATACGGTGATGCCCTTGATGATGGCTTTTCTGTGATGCACAGGCTCCGTATGTTCCTGTTTAGGCTTTTCATCAAATCGTTCTTTCTGCTTCATAGAAATCAATCCCCCTTTACTAATAGGAATCCAGAAGGGCATTTTGGAATACAGTTTTTGAAAAAATTTCAAAAAAAATTGAAAAGTGTATTCCAAATAGGGGCTGCGGATTCCTATTTATAGAAGGACTTCTTTTGATAGGTCTACGGCATACGATAAAAGACAGGTCTTTTTCTGTCTTAGAGCAAGATTCGCCCATAGTAACTCAAAACTCACTTTCGTGATTTTTCGTTCCCGGCAATCTTGATGGGGATTCCGTTCCCCATTCCCACGGTACGCACAAAATCTCAGATTTTGGCTATCTGGCTCCACATGAATGTGTTCGCAGCCGAACGCCTACGGCTTATCGGGAGTTGCTTTGCAACTATAAAAAAGCAGGAGGATCACACTATGGCTCGCCCCAAAAAGGATGAAAGCATCAAACGGACTAAGAATGTAATGGTTCGTTTTACCGATGTGGAGTACGCACTGGTTTCGTGTTCTGCTGAACAGGCTGGCTATCCCGTTGCCGTTTATGTAAGGAAACAGGCCATAACCGAAAAACTTCACGTTCATTACAACATTGTTGCCGACATTGCAGAACTGCGAGATTTTGCAAGACAGCTTTCCCATATCGGAAATAACCTGAACCAAATTGCAGCCTTTTTCAACAGCGGCGGCATCCAATCTCGTGCCATGCTGGAAGAAATCAATCGTTGCATGACCGACCTCCGCGCTATGCGGAAAGAAATTGCAGGACTGGCAGGTGATTATCGTGGCAATCTTAAAACACGTCGCGGGTAAAAGTGCAGACTATGGTGCTGCACTCGACTATTTGAAATATGAGCATGACGAAGTTCTGAAGAGACCCCTGCTGGATGCAAACGGGAACTGGGTACTCCGTCGAGATATTCTTCTGGAGGGCATAAACTGTGAACCGGAACTTTTTGATGTGGAGTGCGAAATGCTTAATGCGCAGTACCACAAGAATCAAAATTACGACGAAATCAAGACGCACCACTACCTCATCAGCTTCGATCCTGCCGACAAAGACGAGTGTGGACTGACAGGTGAACAGGCGCAGGCCATCGGCATGGAATATGTAAAAGCCAACTTTCCGGGGCATCAGGCGTTGGTCTGCACCCACATGGACGGTCACAACGGCAGCGGCAATATCCATGTGCATATCGTAATCAACAGTCTGCGAAAGCTGGATGTTCCGCAGCAGCCCTTTATGGAACGTCCCATCGACTGTAAGGCGGGCTATAAGCACCATCTAACAAAAGACTATTCTCAATAATCTTTTCCAACATATTGATCGTGCGGTCAGCAATCTCACTCCAGTCCTCCGATAATGCGTGGTAGAAAACGCACACATTGCTTCGCCCTGCACCCTCGCACTTTGCCTGATTATCTTCCATCTTCCGCTCACCCTCAAACAAAGCACGGATATGCCACTCGCAGTTTTCAAAATACTCTTCCTCGATCACATCGCCCTTACCCTCTGCTGCATCGTAGGCATAGTCTCCACAGCAGTCATGGATATGGAACACGGTGTTTCGCTTCCCTGCAGAAAACAAAACATAACCGCTGTTGTAGACCGTTAGATGACTGCCCTGATCAAATTCCCTGCGAAGCAGCACGATACCTTCCTCGAAAAGCATCTTGGGAGAAGGAGTGCGCTTTGCATGGGAAGGTGCTTCTACCAGTTCCTTGACCTTTTTCAATGTAAGCATTTTGTCCACCTTTCTGCCTTTCGGCTTCGGGTGAACTGAAAAAAGCAGCAAAAATCATCCCAGATTCACCCGTTTTTTTTTGAACGGGAATCTAAGATTCCTTTTGCTGCTTTCTATTTGTCTGATGCTCCTATACTAATAGGAATCCGCAGAGCCGTTTTGGAATACAGTTTTTCAAAAAATTTTGAAAATAAAAAGGCCGGAACAGGATGAACTACTTGCAGGCGCACTACTGCGCTGCATTCGCTCATTCTGTTCCGGCCTATATCACATATTGCTACGGTATCGCTCTAACAAACAGATATTGTATTGTAGACCCAAAAGAATGTCTGATGGAGCTGGTCGGCTAACTACGTGCCGCCTAAGATTCCACCTCTGCGCTTTCAGCGTCCTGCGAAGCATTTTGCTTCAGGCTTCTTTCCGGCAATCCTCCGCCGTGGCAAATTCAATGTTCTTCACAGGCAGACCGTGAATGTACTCCACCAGAGATTCGGCGGAAATATAATCTTCACAGCCACCACGCTTGATCTGGAGCATATTCTTTCCATCAACGACACTGCGATTCCCGATCCGCAGCCCCTTTGGGGTGCGGATTTCATGTTCTCCGTTGCTCATCTTTTCACGGCCTCCTTTGTGTTGGTTTAAGTTCCTTCTTATCTTCTATTCAACTTCACCTTTTGAACTTCCGCTCTTTTTTCACCTTTTTCGGCTTGCATATTTGCGTTTTTTACGGTATAATAATTCAAAAGATGATAGAATATAGCATATATTATAAGCAAGTCATATCACCGTGTCAAGAGGAAAATGTGAAAATTCGTTGCATCTTTCAGATTGAATATTTAC
>ENA-OVFS01000446-OVFS01000446.1-human-gut-metagenome-genome-assembly--contig:-NODE-446-length-43384-cov-15.567080_pt1 | contig 43384 bp, 44 predicted proteins | sample MGYA00237763_ERZ505405 | MGnify/ENA primary metagenome ERZ505405 (study PRJEB26158, sample SAMN06016401) | human gut metagenome | biome: human gut; feature: ankylosing spondylitis patient; material... | reverse complement strand
TGGTGCCCTTGCGGATGGTCCATGCGCGGCACTCCTTCTTGCCGTCGGTCAGGAAAGAGATGAGGCCCAGCAGGTCGTAGCTGGCGGTGATGAGGTTGTCGAGGCCGCTGGCCTCGATGCCCATCTCGGCGAGGAAGGCTTTCTTCTCCTCGGGGGTGTAGTCGGCAATGTCCTCCTCGGTCTTGGCGCAGATGGGGATGTAACGTGCACCCTCTTCCTTGGCGCGTGCAGCCACCAGCGGGACGTACTTGTTGTTCTCGATGCCCTCCATCAGGTCGTCCTCGCCCACATTGCAGGCGTAGAGGACGGGCTTGGTGCTCAGCAGGCCCATCTCGTGGAGCACGGCCTGCTGTTCGGCGTCGCTCTCGTCAAAGTCGAAGCTGCGGGCGGGCTTGCCGCTTTCCAGATGAGCGGCAAGCTGCTGCAGCCATGCAGCCTCGGCAGCGGCACCCTTGTTGTTGCCGCTCTTTGCAGCCTTGGCCATCCGGCCTGCGCGGTTCTGGACGACCTCGAGGTCGGAGAGGATCAGCTCATAGTCGATGGCGTCGATGTCAGAGATGGGGTCCACGGCCTCGGCCTTGGTCACGTCCTCCACGACATGGATGATGTTGTCGTCGTCGAAGCAACGCACCACATGGACGATGGCGTCGCATTCGCGGATGTGGCCGAGGAACTTGTTGCCAAGGCCTGCGCCCTGACTGGCGCCCTTCACAAGGCCCGCGATGTCCACGAACTCCACGATGGCGGGGGTCTTCTTGTTGGTCTGCCAGATCTCAGCCAGCTTGTCCAGCCGCTTGTCGGGCACGGCCACGATGCCGCTGTTCGGCTCGATGGTGCAGAAGGGATAGTTTGCGGCCTCCGCATTCTTGGTGGAGGTGATGGCATTGAACAGAGTGGACTTGCCGACGTTGGGCAGGCCGACGATACCGAGTTTCATTTTTGTGATGTCTCCTTTTTTGATTTGTATGATAAACAGCTATATTGTACGGATATAGGTTGCTTTTTGAAGAATTGGAATCGGTTTGGATTTGAGCGGATCAGAATTACTCACCCTTTTGAACATTCTGCGCCTTGGAGAACTGCTCAACAGCCTTTTGCATCGAATCGTCTGTCACATGGACATAGCGGTTCATGGTGGTCGTGATGCTGGCATGACCCAGCAGCTTTTGCAGGACTTTAGGCGGCATTCCGCTCTCGATTGCACGAGTAGCGTATGTATGGCGCAGGGCGTGCATACAGAACCGCTCAATGCCAGCTTCATCACACAGCTTGTAGAGGTGTGTATCATAGGAGCTGTTCTTGGCAGGCATTCCAGTACGCCAGTTGATGAACACCAGATCACGCATGACCAATTTCCGCTTCTGACCAGTCTTGCGTGTAGCGGAACTCCAAGGTCTTGTTGACCGTCAGGGTGCGTTTCTCCCAGTCGATCGCATCCCACGTCAGCCCGATCATTTCACCAGTGCGCAGACCGGTTTCCAGAATCAAAGCGTACTAGGTATAGTTGTGGGAGCTTTTGGCAGCTTCCAAAAACTGTTTCTGCTCGTCCACAGTCAGAAAGTGGATGTCATCAACCGCCCGGACGGGTTTCGTATGGCGGACTCCATCCATAGGATGACGGTCGATGAAGCCATTATCTTTGGCACTCTTGAAAAATGTGCCCATGGTCATATAGGTCTGACGGATGGTAGAACCAGCATAGTCGCTCTCCATGGCATTCAGAATCATCTGGCAGTCCATAGGTTTGACATCTCGTAGCAGCATAGAACCGATAAACGGCTGAACATTATGTTCGTAGCGTTCACGATAATTCCGAAGCGTATTCGGAGCACGGTTGCCAACGACATCCTTCAGCCAGCGGTTGAACCATGCATCAACCGTCATATCAGGTGATGTTGCGGTGCAAAGCTCTGGATGGCGGCAGAGATAGAGCTGCTCCTGCCGCCAGTTTTTGGCTTCAACTAGAGTATGGAAGCTTTGCTGGCCTTTCTTTCCGTGACAGGAGTATTTGGTGTAGTAGTATTTGTCTTTCCGTTGACCAAGCCCTTTTCCGAGTTCTTTTCCTTTAAGATCTTTGCCCATGTTGCGGCTCCTTTCTGAGACAAAAAGAACCCACACAACACACTTTATTGTATCATGCAGGCATGGTTTATGCAAGTCCCTCAGAGGACGTTATAGGGTGTCAGATGGCGTACTGCTCGTCCAGAAACTCCTCAAACTTTTTACGCTTGATGAGCTTCTTGTTGCCAACGAACACAACGAACTTGCATCCATCCTGCAAGGCAAGCTCGGAAATGCGGTTCTGACCGATGCCGAAATAGGCCGCTGCTTCAACCACACTCAAAAGAAACTTTTCATGGAGAGGAACAGTTGGAACAGATTTTTTGGTGTGTGCATCACTGCCAGACAAGGAACTGGGATCACGATTGATGTCCGCAGTGAAGCTGAGCGGAGCGATAAAAGGGGTGGAGTGCATATTAACATTGGTGCCCATAGAGTGTTCCTCCTTGAAGATTAAACATTGAAGCATTGCTGGCTTCTCAATATAGGCGTACAGGCCGTCCGGGACAGTATCTCTCTTGATGCGGATGCTGGTGAACAGCGCAGGCTTTCCGCAAACCGTGATTTCCTCGTAGTGTTCGGTCATTGCATGAAAGGTCATAATCTGTCCTCTCCTTATATAAAGAAGCAGGACAATCCACACGGACTGCCCTGCAAAAGTAAAGGGAGAGCATCCGAAGACGCTCCCCCAGCAGATAATTATTTTTTTCTTACCATGCAGCGCTTTTTGAAGAATGCGATGCCATAGCAGAGGATGTCATCATAGTCGTCCCGGAAATCTGCCGCATACATCCGGTCATTGATCTGCTGAATGGCAGTATCACAGGCATCCGGCAGAGCATCCAGAGTTTTTGCATACTTGGCTTCAAAAATTGCCACACGACCATTGCGGATGTCCTTTACAATAACATCGCTGCGTCCTTCGCCATGCTCTTTGTTGGATTCTACCACATAGCCAGCACCAGTAAAGATGCCTGCAAGGAAAGCGTGGTAAAAATCTTCCCGATAGTCATGGTAGCTGATGGTCATGCGCAGCAGCTTGGTCATTTCTTTTGTCAGAGCTTCGCTGTTTCCGCTCCAGACTGCATCAAACAACGGGCTGCGGTTCCACGCCTTTGCACTGTCATCAAACCATTTGCTTACAGTGGTTTCAAAAATTTCCCGAATCTCTGCATTGGGAATCATCAACGCAGAGCAGCCATCCGGCAGCGAATCTGTCAGATCTTTATCCCGAACCTTGGTCAGATAGCCTGTCAGATACAGCACACTCCAAAGATTTTCCTCAGAGGAGTGCAGATAATCGTAGGTCAGGTTTTCTTCAATATGCTGGACAATGGAGCCGCCAGCCATCAGCGTTTCAAGCTTTGTGGTGATATTGTCGCCTGCATAGTCGATGAAAGAACGGATGATGGCGTTATCACTGGTGTTTTTCCAATAGCTTTTCGGCTTCTGTGCTACACCATACTGGAAATCCCGCAGATAACTGATCACGTCCCATGGACAATAAATGTCTGCATCGCCAAAATGATAACCGTCGTACCATGCCTTGATTTCAGCAGACTGCGATTCAAGACCAGCATCTTTCAGCATTTGATCTACATCTGTCTGTGTGAAACCAAAGGATTCGCTCAACCGGGGAGAAAGAATCGTATCCGAAACGAAATTGTTCGTCCCGGTAAAAATGCTTTCTTTGGCAATTTTCAGGCAGCCAGTAACAACAGCAAAATCGAGGGAGGTGTTGTCTTTGAGTGTGGTGCTCATCATAGCCCGCATCACGTCCAGCATCTGCGAATAATATCCGTTGCTGCTGGCTTTGGCAATGGGAACATCATACTCATCCAGAATGACGACCGCCGACTTTTTGAAATGGATTTCCAGCATCCGGGTCAATAGCAAAAAGCAGCTTTTGGTTTCATCCATTGATGCAGTGCGTCCCAGAATCCGCTTAAAGATGCCTTTGTCATCGTCAGAAATAGCAGCGTCATCCAAAAGAAACTGGTAATCCTGAAATGCAAATGCCAGCTTCATGCACAGCATTCCATAGGCACTTTCAAAGGTCAGACCGTCCGTGTCCTTGAAAGAGAAAAAGACCACAGGACACTGATTCATCCACTTTTTGCAAAGTTCCGTATTTTTGGAGATCGCCAATCCCTCAAACATCTGCTTGCTGTCTTTGGTGATGTCCAGAAAATTTGCAAGAGTGCTCATACCGAGAGATTTTCCGAAACGGCGAGGGCGAGTGATCAAGTTGACTTTAGGAATGCCGCCATCCAGAATCTCTGCAACCAGATTGGTCTTATCAATATAATAATATCCTTTTGTACGAATCTCTGAGAAATTTGAGATTCCAACAGGAAACTGCAAATCTGCCATGCAATGCTCCTTTCCGCTCACAGATGTGAGCTTTCAGAACTTACTACTGTAAGTGTACCATGAAATATAGAATCATACAAGAATCAAGTGACATTGAAATTAGGCGATTCTATTATGCTAGGGCAAACCGTTGAATTTTTTGGCCTCATAGCTGGCAGCAGGATACAGCTTCTTCACCTCTGCCCAGGCATACGCCCAGCTTACATATTTCAGCTCGGTATTGCCGGACTTTTTGACTTCCAGATGATTTTTGAAGTCGATAGCAAATAATTTTATGAACGGATTTTCCGTAGCCATAATAAAACCTCCAAGAAAAAAGGCGGAAGAGCATTTACTCTCTGCCGCCAATTACAAAATTTATGCCGCATGAACGATGGTGAATCTGCGGCTGCTTACATTTTTGCTGTACTGGTTGAAAATATCGGGCTGTTCCTTCTTCAAGCGCTGGGAATCCACCCGCTTGCTTTCGGAAGATACCCAAGATACCTTATAACCCGGTGCAGTGCCATAGGCGGCATCCTGCATTTGCAGCTTGACCTGCCGTTCAATGGCGGTTTTCTCCTGCTCCAACTGCTCGATCTGGTCGGAAAGCTCCTGCCGCTTATCCAGAAGTCTATTCACCGACAGCAAACCAGTTTTTGCGGGAATCGCTGGTGCCGCTTTTCAGGGTAAGGTGCAGCTTTTTGATGAGAGCTTCGCTGATGGGCTTCTTAGCATATCGGATGACCATATCAATGCACTGGAAGTGATTGGCTGTTTCGACCACATCATCTACATTGACAACACCGTTCTCCATGCCAACGGTATTGGTTTCGTAGATATACCGTGTCTGGTCATGGGTCAGACGGCTTCCCTCGATGTGGTTGGAGTTATAGGTAAGGTCGATCTGGATTTTGTGATAGATTCCACCTTTGACATGCCCGGCCATTTCATCCTGTAAAACAGTAAGCAGAGTACGAGGTGCTGGTTGCTTTTTGTTGATACGTTCTGGACGCTCTGCATCCTGCGGAATATTCCATGTTTTGCCGATATAAATGATGTATATAAATTAAAATATTGACAGCGCAGAAAAAGATGATTATAATGAAAGTGAAAGGGAGTGAGACTGTGGAAGAGGACTTTAAGACGAAGATTTTTGATATTTTCGGTACGGTTGATTTAGAGCAGTTGCGGGCGATTGCGAAGAAAGCGCAAGGAACAAAAAACGGGAAAGTCTACAATGAACGCGGCGCAGGGAGAAAGAACAGCCTGACTCCGCAGCAGTTGGCAGAGATGCTGGCTCTGCATCAGCAGGGAATAGGAGCAACGGAGCTGGCGAAAAAGTACGGCATCAGCCGCCAGACGATTTACAAGCAGATGGAACGTGCGCAGAACTTCAGTGATGACTCGAACACCATGCTGCGCCTCAATTATATGAACCGGAATGATCTATGCACGACCATCGATGTGGATTTTAAGCACGAAAAAATCAAAATTAAAAATTATACGGACAAAATTCCACTCAGAGCATTTGGCGTGGTTGAAAATCCAACATGGGAAGATTTTCAGTGGTTTCTGAAAGACCGCTGCTTCCCTGAGACACGGGCACATCTGAAATGGGTGCTGAATGATGTGGGAGTGCCTTTCTATGATCCGCTTATGATCATTGAAAAGACCAAAGGAAAGATGGCAGAAGATCAGCAGTGGATCGAAGTGATCCATAGAAAGGCTTCGTAACAAGGTGAATTATGGAAAGTGTTGACCTGAATAAGATCCCGGTGCAGGAAACAGAGGGACACACATCAAAAGGAAATCAGCTAAAATGGAAACTGGGCAATCAGTGGTATAAAGCTGACCACATGGGATATGAGGGACTGTCTGAAGTTCTGGTTTCCAGATTGCTGCACAAGACGGAACTGAAATATCCCTTTGTAGAATACCATCCGGCAGAGATCGCTTATAAAGGGCAGAAACTGCTGGGATGCCGCAGCAATAATTTTCTGAAAGAAAACCAGAAGTTGATTCCGCTGGAAAAACTTTATCGTCAGAATACAGGCAGGAGTTTGGCGCTGAGCTTGGTAGAATTTCCAGAAGTGCCGAACAGAATTCGATATACTGTGGAACAAGTAGAAAAATACACGGGACTGCACAATTTTGGAGAATATCTGACTGCGATGCTGGAATTGGATGCATTCTTTTTGAACGAAGATCGTCATACGAACAATATTGCGGTACTGTATGATACCAAAAAAGACTGTTATGAACTCAGTCCGATTTTTGACCAGGGGCTTTCTCTATTGGCTGATACCAGCTATGATTTTTCGTTAGAACAGCCCTTGGAAGATTGCATAAAGCGAGTGGAAGCGAAGCCCTTCCATTCGAGTTTTGTGCAGCAGGTGGATGCTGCGGAAGAACTGTATGGTATTCAAATCCACTTCCACTTTGGGGTGAAAGTGGTACAGGAAGAACTTAAAATGTTGAAAGAGGGCTATGCGGAGGAAGTCATTATGCGTGTAGAGCGCCTTCTTCGGGAACAGATGCGCCGATATGCATACCTGATGGATTGAATCAACGAGGAAGAAGCCTAATATATAAGCCACATGAACAAAAAAGAATGGCCGCTTATGGAAAGAGAAATCTTCTCTCGATCCATGAGCGGCCATGATTTTTTCTGGTTGTGTGGGCTTAAAGTGGAGAGTACTCACCCTTTACTCACCCTTTTGCCATGAGAATGCAGCAGGATGTACAAATTTGCATAGAGATGCAAATGACATAGCACCGATGAATATAAGGGTATATGAAGTGGAATCAGGATACATTGCAGGCATTGTAAACTCCGATACCGAGTTTCATATAAAATACGCTCCTTCACGTCTGATAGACATATCAATACATCTATCATTATACGCGAAGGAGCGCAGGAGTGCAAGGGTCAATCCTTCAGTTTGCTCAGATAGCGGTAGATCGTCGCCTCCGAGGAGCCGAGCTGCGCCGCCACCTCGCTGACAGCGCCCTTCATATAGAAGATGCCTGCCTGCTGCAGGTCTTCCACGATGCGTATTTTTTCGTCCATTGTCAGGCGGTCGGGAGGCAGGACACGGCCGGTCACATCGGTGATGGCGGCCTGCACCGCGTCGGGGAGGCTGCTGACGAAATTTTCGACGCCCAGCGTGGGGCTTGGCTCCTGATGCGCCCCGCAGAGGGCCAGAAGCTCCTGCGCCATCCGGCTGTATTTGGCGGCGTCGAAATTGACGCAGAGCATCCCGATCAGCTCGCTGCCGTCCTTGATGAACATGGTGGAGGAGCGCAGCCGCCCCTTGGCCTGCGATGCACCCTGATAGCCCGCGACATAGGGCTGCTTCTCGTACACCCTGCCGTGGATGAACCGCAGCGCCATGTTGGACAGCGGCGCACCCTCGGTGCGGCCGCTGATGTTGTTGTTCACGATGGCTGCGATGGTGCCCTCCTCGCTGGTCAGATCATGCAGCACCACCTCATAGTCCGGCCCCAACGCCTCACCCAGAAACGAAACCAGCGTCCGATACGGCTCCAGCCTTGCGTCCATGTGCGTCACCACTTTCCATTGCTTCATAAGAAAAATAGTGAGAATTTATTCTCATCTCTCTGCCTGTATCATATCACGTTCGTCGGTCGTTGACAATGATGATTCGAAAATTCACTGAAAATTCGTGAAACTGCTTCAAAAAATCCTGCGGATTTGTCACAAATGATAATAATTTATCATCAAGAGAAAAAATTGTTGACATTTGCCGTCCGCCGCGTTAGGATAGGGGCAGGACAAGGGGCACGAGGGCAAGCCGTGCCCCTGCAATTCGGAAAAAGGAGAGAGAATTATGAAACAGTCAATCGCCACTGCACAGGCGCCCGCAGCCATCGGGCCATATTCGCAGGGCATCGCAGCGGGACAGACAGTCTACGTCTCCGGCCAGCTCCCCATCGACCCCGCTACCGGGGCCATCCCCGAGGGCATCGCGGCCCAGACCGCGCAGTCCCTCAAGAACATTCAGGCCATCCTTGCCCAGCAGGGCATGACACTGGCAGATGTGGTGAAGACCACGGTCTTCCTTGCAGACATGAATGATTTTGCCGAGATGAATCAGGTCTACGGCGAGTACTTCGCACAGCCCTTCCCCGCACGGAGCGCCGTGCAGGTGGGCCGTCTGCCCAAGGACGCACCGCTGGAGATCGAATGCATCGCCGTGAAATAACAGAGCATTCTATAGCAGTTTGCGTTTTTAATGCACAAGCAACATCCGCAAACTGCATATCGCAAATATGCTATTTTGATAGGCACTATTTTTGAAAATTGCGATAAAAGAGAAAGAGACGGTGCAATACTATGGAACAAAATATGTTCATCCGCATCCTGAACAGTGAGATGGAGCTGGCTACCGGCTGCACCGAGCCGGGCGCTGTGGCCCTGACTGCCGCCGAGGCGGGTCAGGCCCTGCGGAAGGCCGGTGTGGACAAGGCCGAGGAGATCACGGTCAACGCCAGCATCAACATCATCAAGAACGCCATGTCGGCGGGCATCCCCGGCACCGATTACGAGGGCATGGACTATGCCGCCGCCATCGGTGCGCTGGGCGGCGACCCGGCCTACCTTCTGGAGGTCATGAACCATGTCCCCCGTGAGACGGTGGAGGCGGCCGCCGCGCTGGTCAAGGCCGGCAAGGTCAAGGTGAATGTGGCGCAGGTGCCCCAGAAGCTCTACATCGAGGTCATCGCCAAGGGCAGCGGCCACACCGGCCGCGCCATCGTCCGCGACCTGCACACCAACGTCGTGCTGGTGGAGCAGGACGGCACGGCGACTTTCGACAAGCAGGACACGGACACCGCCGCATCCGGCGACAGCGATGTCGTCACCCCGGAGCAGATCGCGTCCTTCCTGACCGTCCGCTCCATCTGGGACTACTGTACCAAGGAGCTTGACCCCATGCACGACCCCATCGACATCATCCGCAGCGCCGTGCAGGTCAACTCCGTCATCAGCGATGAGGGCCTTTCCAAGGAATACGGCCTCGCCATCGGCCGCAACCTCGACCTCAACTGCCGCAAGGGCCTCATGACCCGCGACCTGACGACCAACTCCATGATCGCTGCCGCCGCCGGTGCAGACGCCCGCATGGCAGGCGCGCCGGTGTCGGTGGTAGCCAACTCCGGCAGCGGCAATCAGGGCATCACCGCAACGATGCCCGTCGTGGCAGCCGCCCGCTGGCTGGACATCGACGAGCCGACCATGCTGCGTGCCGTCACCCTGTCCAACCTCATCGCCATCCGCATCAAGTCGAAGTTCGGACGCCTGAGCAACCTCTGCGGCGCGACCGTCGCCGGGACCGGCGCGGCCTGCGGCATTACATACCTGCTGGGCGGCGGCTATCATGAGATCTGCTGTGCCATCCAGAACATGGTGGGCAACGTCACCGGCATGGTGTGCGACGGCGCAAAGGCAGACTGCGCCCTGAAGATCTCCACCTGCGTCAATGCCGCCTGTCAGGCAGCGGCCATGGGCACCCGCGGTGTCCGTGTCCAGAGCACAGACGGCATCGTGGAGGAAAACGTGGAGCGCACGCTGGACAATTTTGCCATCCTGAGCACCCACGGCACCAGCGACAGCGTCATCCTCGATCTGATGCTCAACAAAGACCACACTCCGGACGCCGAATAAGCGTCCTCACCCTCTGGCAAGCCTGCATCTGCATCCTGCAAAAAACACCCTGCGCCCACAGCGCAGGAGAAGATTAGGGGTAAATATTATGAAAAAGCTATTCAATAATCTGCCGTTCCGGTTGCTCCTCGGCATCATCATCGGCGTTATTCTGGGTCAGTTCTTCCCTGAGAGCGTTATGAAGGTGGTCGTTACCTTACAGTATATCATGGGCCAGCTCATCACCTTCTGTGTGCCGCTCATTATCATCGGCTTCATCGCCCCGTCCATCACCAAGCTGGGCAAGAACGCTTCTCGCCTGCTGGGCGTGGCGATCGTTATCGCTTACGTTTCCTCTGTCTGCGCAGCCCTCATGAGCGCCGGCGCAGGCTACGCCCTCATCCCGCACCTGTCCATCGACACCGAGGTGGCCGGTCTGCGGACCCTGCCCGGCGTCGTGTTCGAGCTGAACATCCCCCAGATCATGAGCGTCATGAGCGCCCTCGTGCTCAGCGTTCTGGTGGGTCTGGCTGCTACCTGGACCAACAGCAAGCTGACCTGCGACATCCTCGGCGAATTCCAGAACATCGTGCTGGACATCGTCGGCAAGATCATCATCCCCATGCTGCCCTTCTATATCGCCGCTACCTTCTGCAACCTGAGCTATGAGGGCATGATCACCCACCAGCTGCCCGCCTTCATCCAGATTATCCTCATCGTCATGGCGGGCCACTATATCTGGCTGGCTGTCCTGTACCTGCTGGCTGGCGCATACTCCGGCAAGAACCCCTGGGAAGTCCTCCGCCACTACGGCCCCGCTTACCTGACCGCTGTCGGCACCATGTCCAGCGCCGCCACCCTGGCAGTCGCTCTGGACTGCGCCCGCAAGAGCAAGGTCCTGCGCAAGGATATGGTCAGCTTCGGCATCCCCCTGTTCGCCAACATCCACCTCTGCGGCTCTGTCCTGACTGAGGTCTTCTTCTGCATGACCATCTCCAAGATCCTCTACGGCCATCTGCCCAGCATCGGCACCATGCTCCTCTTCTGCGCCCTGCTCGGCATCTTCGCCATCGGCGCTCCCGGCGTCCCCGGCGGTACCGTCATGGCTTCTCTGGGCCTCATCACCGGCGTCCTGATGTTCGACGATGCCGGCACCGCTCTGATGCTCGCCATCTTCGCCCTGCAGGACAGCTTCGGCACCGCCTGCAACGTCACCGGCGACGGCGCTCTGACCCTGATGCTGACCGGCTACGCCGAGAAGCACGGCATCCAGAACAACGACAACCTCCAGACCCCGATCCTGTAAGGGACATCAAAAGATCTGAGCGCATTTCCCGGAAAATACCGGAAACCGGGCCGTGTTCCCCATTCTGACCGGCCCGTGTGATGCAAGAGGGGCTTCCTGCAAAGGAGGCCCCTTTTGTGTTCTCCGGCCTTTAGCCGCCAAAGATTCAAAAAATCATACAAAACCTTCTTTATTTTGTCATAACTGTCCCGTATAATAGAATATGAGTTAAACTCGGGATCGCAGCCGGTGCCCGTGCGGGGCTGGCTTTTGACTGGATAGAGGAGGAACACCCACATGGCAAATGAAAAGATCCTCGTCGTGGACGACGATACCAACATCTGCGAGCTGCTGCGGCTCTACCTGACCAAGGAGGGCTATCAGGTCACGACCGCCAACGACGGCGAAGAGGGCCTTGAGAAATTCAACCAGCTCAAGCCCGATATGGTGCTGCTGGACGTGATGATGCCCAAGATGGACGGCCTCGAGGTCTGCCGCCGCATCCGCAAGCTGGGCAACACCCCGGTCATGATGCTGACGGCCAAGGGCGAGACCTTCGACAAGGTGCTGGGCCTTGAGCTGGGCGCAGACGATTACATGGTCAAGCCCTTCGACACCAAGGAAGTGGTGGCCCGCATCAAGGCGGTGCTCCGCCGCTGCACCGCCGCCGCCACCCAGACCGAGAGCACCGAGGGCGTCATCGAATTCGACAACCTCCGTCTCGACATGAACAGCTACGAGCTGCGGGTCAAGGGCAAGGTGGTGGAGGCTCCCCCGAAGGAGCTGGAGCTGCTGAACTGCCTCGCCTCCCACCCCAACCGGGTCTACACCCGCGACCAGCTGCTGGACGAGGTGTGGGGCTTCGAGTACTACGGCGACAGCCGCACCATCGACGTCCATGTCAAGCGCCTGCGCGAGAAGCTGGCCGGAGCCTCCGACAAGTGGGAGCTGAAGACCGTCTGGGGTGTGGGCTATAAGTTCGAGGTGCGTCAGTAATGCGCAAAAGTATCCCAGTTGCGTTCTTTTCGCTCATGAGCACCCTGCTCATCTTCGGCACGGTGGTCATGGGCGGCTCTGAGCTGGTGCTCTTCAGCCGGTATTTTGCGCAGGAGCGGTACGATACGCTGGATGAGGTGGTCAACGTCGCCCAGCGGACGGCGTCCTACCTTGTGCAGGAGGCCTCTCTGCCCGAGGGCGAAGAGCTGGAAGCCCTGAGCACCAAGCTCGAGATCATCGGCGAGAGCGCGGAGGCCTATCTGTTTTTCACCGACTGCGACGGCAATGTGATGCTGGCGTCCACGCCGGAAAAGCTGAACGGCGATACGGTGGAGGCTGAGGTGCTGGAAAAGGCGGGCAAAGCCAAGGAAAACTACCATCTCTTCGACACACTGGGCGGGGTGCTGGCGGAAAAAAGCTACATCTCGGTGCGTGAGATGCGCAGCGAGGACGGCGCGTGCACCGGTTACCTCTTTCTCTGCTCGTCCGGCGAGCGGCTGGCGGAGTTCCGCAGGGAGTTCTTCTCGAACTTTTTCCTCTCGGCCTGCCTGATGCTGCTTGTGGCCAGCGTGCTCACGAAGGTGATGATGCACAAGCTCACCGACCCGCTCCAGAAGGTGACGGACGCGGCCCAGCGCTTCGGCGGCGGCGACCTGACCGTCCGGGTCGAGGGCGTGGACGGCGAGGGCGAGGTGGCCGACCTTGCCCGCACCTTCAACAAGATGGCGGACAACATCCAGTCCGACGACAATTCCCGGGGTCAGTTCATGGGCAACATCGCCCACGAGCTGCGCACCCCCATGACGACCATCAAGGGCTTCATCGACGGCATTCTGGACGGCACCATCCCGCCCGAGATGCAGAACCACTATTTACAGCTGGTCAGCGAGGAAACGGGCCGTCTGGCCCGCCTCATCCAGAATATGCTGGATCTGTCCAAGCTGGAGAGCGGCGAATATCAGGTGAATGCCCGGATGTTCAACATCTGGGAGACCCTCACCGGCGTGGCCCTTTCGGCCGAACAGCGCATCAACGACGGGATGATCGACATCGACGGCCTGACAATGGACGAGAAGGTACTGGTCTACGCCGACCCCGACCTCATCCATCAGGTGGCCTATAACCTGCTGGACAACGCCATCAAGTTCACCCCCGCCGGCGGCACCATCCGCTTCGGGGTGGAAAAGCTCGGCCCGGAGGTGGAGATCTCCATCTGGAACTCCGGTCAGGGCATCAGCCCCGAGGCGCTGCCCTATGTCTTCCAGCGCTTTTACAAGGAAGACCAGTCCCGGGGCCTCCACGCCCGGGGTGCAGGCCTCGGCCTGAACATCTGTAAGGTGCTGGTCAACCTCTCCGGCGGCCAGATCCGCGTCGAGAGCCAGCAGGGCGAGTGGTGCAGGTTCGTGTTCACCCTGCCCGTCCAGCCCCCGAACCCCGGCGGCATGAAGCGCCTGCCCGACGAGAGCGGCCTTCCCGGCGCAGTGGAAGACCCGGCCAGCATGAAGCCGGTAGACTGAATCACAGCGGTCAGACTGCTCCCCAGAGGAGCGGTCTGGCTGCTTTTTGCATTGCAGAAGAAGGGATGCGGGCGGAGTTTACGTCTTTTCCGTGAAAAACACGGCGGCGGGTTTGATTTTTTCACTGTTTTCATGTAAACTATAAACAACTATGCCGACCATCCCCACAGGGGGCGGCGGCAGGGCAAAAACACAAAAAATCTCTTGGAAACAACAGGGAGTAAAATAAAATGACAACGATCAGTCCTTCGATCCTTTCGGCTGACTTCAGCAAGCTCGGCGCAGACTGCCGCATGGTGCTGGATGCCGGCGCAAAAATGCTGCATTATGATGTGATGGACGGCCACTTCGTGCCGAACATCAGCTTCGGCGTCCCGGTGCTCAAGAGCCTGCACAAGGCCATGCCGGATGCGTTCTACGACGTCCATCTGATGATCACCCACCCGCAGCAGTACGCCGAGGCCTTTGCCAAGGCCGGCGCCAGCCTGCTGAACTTCCACCTCGAGTGCGATGACGACATTCAGGAGACCATCGACACCATCAAGGCGCAGGGCTGCAAGGTGGGCATGACCATCAAGCCCGGCACTCCGGTGGAGGAGCTGGGCTATTATCTCGACCAGCTGGACCTCGTGCTGGTCATGAGCGTGGAGCCGGGCTTCGGCGGGCAGAAGTTCATGCCCTCGGCCCTCGACAAGCTCCGCTGGCTCAAGACAGAGAAGGAGCGCCGGGGCCTGCGCTTCCTGCTGGAAGTGGACGGCGGCGTGGACGCTGCCACCGCTCCGCAGTGCGTCGCCGCTGGTGCAGACGTGCTGGTGGCAGGCAGCGCCATCTATGGTGCGGCCGACCCCGCTGCCGCCGTCCGCGCGCTGGCTGCGCTCTGAGAGGGAACGGCCCATGGATGAAGCATTGATCCGGAAGCAGGAAGAAGAGCTGCAGCACACCGGCAGATACTACAAGCACATCTGCTTCCTCTGCGTGCCGCTGCTCTTCGTCTCCTGCTACCTTTACGGCCTGCGCCCGCTGCTGCTCTGCGGCTTTGCGCTGCTGATGGGCAACCTGTGCGACCGGCTCATCTCGCTGCTGCGCCGCCGCGTCTACCAGCCCGGGGACTATTCCAACGAGAGCTTCGCCCTCGTCATCGCCCTGCTGATGCCCGCGACGGTGGACTGGTATGTCCTCGCCGCCGCCATCGTGGCTGGTGTCCTCATCGGCAAAGAGGTCTTCGGCGGCTATGGCAGCTACCCCTTCAACCCGGCTGCCGTGGGCTATGCGGTGGCGGCGGTGTCGTGGCCGGAGCAGGTGTTCCGCTACCCGACCCCCTACACCAGCATCCCCCTGTGGGACGCCTCCGGCGTGGCCACAGCCAGCACCATCTCGGACACCCTGCGCAGCGGCGGCCTCATCAACCTGAGCGGTCTGTCGCTGGCGCTGGGCGAGTATGCCGCCCCGATGGGCGCAGGCTCGGCCCTCGTGCTGGCGGCCTGCGGGCTTTTCCTCTGGGTGCAGAAGGACATCAAGCTGAGCGCTGCCCTGAGCTTTCTCATCACGGCGGGCGTCATCGTCTTCCTCTTCCCGCGTCAGCTGGGCCTGACCGAGGATGCGTCCTTTGCCGTCAGCGCCATGTTCCGTCTGCGCTGCGTGCGCGACGAACTGCTGACGGGCGCGATGATCTTCAGCGCCGTTTTCCTGCTCAACGAGCCGTACACCTGCGCCCACCACCGGCTGGGCCGCATCCTCTACGGCATCATGGTGGGTGCCTTCACGATGGGCTTCCGCTACTTTGGCGTCTATGAGACGGGCGTCTGCTTCGCGCTGCTGGCTGTCAACAGCATCTCCGGCTGGCTCGACCGTACCGAAGTCCATCTCTACGAGCTGCTCCACAGCAGCCGGAAAAAGCAGACCGGAAAGGGGGATGCCGTATGAAGCGGAGAAGTGCAGAACTCATCGCCCGCGACCCGGAGAGATTCTTCCACCATGACCGCATCTTCCTGAACAATCCCGTGGTCATGCAGGGTATGGGCCTTGCGCCGCTGGTGGTCCTTGCCACCAACGGCCAGAACGCTCTGATGCTGGCGGCGGCGGTGGCGCTGCTGCTGACGCCCTCCCGTCTGCTGGCCTGTCTGCTGAGCCGCCTGTTCCCCCTGCGGGAGGAGCACCCGTCCAACGCAGAGCTGGAAAAGAAGCTGCTGCCCCGCAGCATCCTCTATTCGGGCAGCGCGGCGGTGGTTTATCTGGCAGCCTATCCCATCCTGAACCGTCTGTTCGGGGTGAGCCTGCTGGTGCTGGGCATCTACCTGCCCATGCTGGTGGTGGAGCCGCTGCTGACCTACCGCTTTGGCCGGGTGCAGGAGTCGCCCCGCAAGGCTCTCTCCAAGGGCGTGCGCATCACGGTGGGCTACGGCCTGCTGCTCCTGCTGCTGGGCTGTGTGCGGGAGTGGCTGAGCGCTGGTACGGTGTTCGGCCATCTGCTCAGCCGCCCCATCCTGCCGATGGCGGGTATGCCGGCAGGCGGCTTCATCGTGCTGGGCGTGCTGTGCGCTGTCTGGCGCACGCTGGCCAAGAAGCAGAAAGATTATCTGACATCGGAGGCCCGGGGCCTCATGGCAGTCTACCGCCAGAGAGAGGGGGAGCCTCAGGATGAGCAATGATGTGATGCAGGCCGTCGGCGTCTTTTTTAGCTACGCCGTGCTGGCCATCTTTGCGCAGAATGCGGTGTTCACCCGCGGTCTGGGCGTCTCCCGGCTGGTCCAGCTGGTGGGCGACGAGCGCACCAGCAGCGGGTGGTTCGCCCTGCTGCTCTGCGTGACGCAGGTGCTGGTGGCCCCGCTGGCCTTCTATGCAGGCGGCTTCGCGGCCTCCCAGCCCAATTTTGCCCAGCTCCGCCCGCTGGTCTATCTGGCCTGCGTGGCGGTGGTGAGCCTGTTTGAATTCCTTGTGCTCTGGGCAGCGCGGGGCAGACACCACGGCGGCCAGCTGCTCCGCATCCTGCCTGCTGCCGCAGTCAACAGCGGTGTGCTGGGCACGGTGCTGGTGGAGCGCACCCAGAGCTTTACGCTGGAGCAGAGCATGGGCTTCGGCCTCGGCAGCGGCCTCGGCTATCTGCTGGCCGTCATGCTGGTGACGGAGGCCGACCGCCGCCTGCGCAGCGAGGCCATCCCGGAGGCGTTCCGGGGCCTGCCCATCACGCTGATCTATGTCGGCGTGCTGGCGCTGGCCATCTATGGTTTTACGGGCCACTCGGTGATCCTGTAAGGAGTGCAGGAGAAAGGGACGATCATGGCAAAGTATAAAAAGGTCAAGCGGTATCACCGCAGTTTTTACAGCCCCGGTATGTGGGCCAAGAAGGTCGTCGGCATCGTGGTGCTGGTGGCTGTGGTGCTGGTGGTGGGCTGGCTGGCTGCGCCCCATGTGCTGGACTGGGCCACCCACACCTGGTATACCGTGGTGCGCAACCGCGACCTCTCGGCCTCGTCCGGGCCGGCAGCATCCAGCATGGCCGCTTCGTCCGAGGCGGCGGCAGAGCCTGCGGCCTCCTCGGAGGTGCAGCCTGCTTCGTCGGAGCCTGCTGTGCCTGCCAATGCCGTCATTGAGGGCAGCTGGGGCGTTCTGGACACCGCTGCGGCCCGGGATGAAGCTTCGCTGCGGGCTGCGGCGCAGGAGCTGGCCCGTCAGGGTGCGGCGTATGCCGTCGTGACTCTGAAGGACAGCAGCGGACAGATCCTGTACCCCTCCGCCCTCCCCGCTGCGGCGGGCAGCATCGAGGGCGCATCCCTCGACCCGTCCCTCATCGCCTCGGTGCTGAAGGAAAACGGCCTTGTGCCGGTGGCCAAGCTGGCCGCCTTCCGCGACCCCGCCGCCGCCCGCGCCAACCGCGGCATGGCCATCGGCTACACTGGGCAGGAATACCTCTGGCTGGACAATAAGGCCTCGGCCGGCGGCAACCCGTGGCTGAACCCCTATTCCGACGAGGCAGTGCAGTTCATCGGCGACCTCATCGGCGAGGTGCAGAGCAGGGGCTTCGACCATGTCCTGCTGGAAAATGTCCAGTTCCCGCTGGCCCAGAACGGCAAGCAGGACTTCGGCTCCACCGGCGGGCGCGACCGCAGCGCCCAGCTGGCGGCGGACATCGCTGTGTGGGACGCCCGCTTCAGCGGCAGCGTCACCCTGTGGTACGGCTACTCGCTGGCGCAGGTGACGGACGGCGCCGCCACCGTGGGCGGCAAGGCCGATGCACTGGGCGTCAAGAACCTCGTCGTTGAGGTGCCCGCCAAGCAGACGATGGACGAAGCCGCCCGCAATGCGCTGAGCGACGCTCTGGCAGCCTCCGGCGTGGAGCACACTGTGTTCTGGGACGACGCTGCGGGGCTGTTCCGGTAAGAAGATCACGCGGCCTGTTTCGCTGCCGGTGATCGTATAGAGAGTGAGGAATGTAACCATGAAACCTGCATCCTGCTTTGGCCCGGCCCACATCCTGCTGCCCAGAGAGGACATCCCTCTGGAAAAGTGGGGCTGTGTGGCCTGTGACCAGTTTACCAGCGACCGCGCCTACTGGGAGCGGGCAGACGCTGCTGTGGGCAGCTGCCCCAGCACCCTGCGCCTCATCCTGCCGGAGGTTTTCCTCGGGGACAAGGACGCGGCCCAGCGCGTGGGGCGCATCCACGCCGCGATGGACGCCTACAGCCGGGATGTGCTGACCCGCGCCGTGGACGGCTTCGTCTACGTCGAACGCACCGAACAGAGCGGACGGGTGCGGCAGGGCCTTGTGGGCAAGATCGACCTTGAGGCCTACAGCTACGAGAAGGGCAGCCGCCCGGCCATCCGGCCCAGCGAGCGCACCGTCACCGAGCGCATCCCGCCCCGTATGACCGTGCGCCGGGGGGCGGCGCTGGAGACGCCCCATGTCATGATGCTGGCCGACGACCCCGGCTGCACCCTCATCGAGCCGATCGGCGCGCACAAGAGTGCGCTGAAAAAGCTGTATGAGGGCGAGCTGATGCAGGGCGGCGGCCATATCGCGGGCTGGGCCGTGGAAGACCCCGCCCTGCTGGCCCAGATCGAGGCCGCACTGGCCGGGCTGGGCAGTCAGGAGGCCTTCGACGCCAAGTATCCGCAGGCCAAGGGCGCTGCCCCCCTGACGCTGGCCGTGGGCGACGGCAACCATTCGCTGGCTGCGGCCAAGGCCTGCTGGGAGGAGCTGAAGCCCACCCTGACGCCGGAAGAGCGGGAGAACCACCCCGCCCGCTGGTGTCTGGCCGAGGTGTGCAACGTCCATTCGCCCGCCATCGAGATCGAACCCATCCACCGCGTCCTCTTCAACGTGGACTGCGGCGCGGTGCTGCTGGCCCTCATCGCGTGGAGCGATGCCAACATGGCCGGGATCTGCTTCGGCGACTCGAAGCAGCAGGCGTTCACGCTGGCAGGCCCCCATGTGTCCAATGTCCTCAGCTTTGAGGAACCCGTCGCCCCGCTGACCGTGGGCACGGTGGATGAATTTATCGAATATTTTATGGCCCGCCACAGCGAGGCCCGGGTGGACTATGTCCACGACGAGCCGGCTGTCCGCGCCCTGACCAAGCAGGGCGGCGTGGCTTTCCTGCTGCCGTCCTTCGAGAAGAGCGACCTGTTCAAGGGCATCGTGATGGGCGGCGTGCTGCCCCGCAAGACCTTCAGCATGGGCCATGCGGAGGAGAAGCGGTATTACATCGAGTGCCGCAGGATCAAAGAATGACCAAGGAGTACCATGACTTTTAATGAACTGAATCTGTCCGCCCCCCTGCTCAGAGCTGTAAGCGAGGCGGGCTATGAGACCCCCTCGCCCATTCAGGCCTCGGCCATCCCGCCGGTGCTGGAAGGGCGGGACCTGATGGGCTGCGCCCAGACCGGCACCGGCAAGACCGCTGCCTTTGCGCTGCCCATGCTCGACCGCCTGAGCGCGGCGGCTCCCCGCAGAAAGGGCGCGATCCGCGCCCTCATCCTCACCCCGACCCGGGAGCTTGCGCTCCAGATCGGCGAGAGCTTCGCCGCCTACGGGAAATACCTCAAGCTGCGCAGCACCGTCATTTTCGGTGGCGTGGGCCAGACTCCGCAGGTGGAAGCCATCAAGAAGGGCGTAGACATCCTCATCGCCTGCCCGGGCCGGCTGAACGACCTCATCGGGCAGGGCTATATCGACCTTGCCAACATCGAGATCTTCGTGCTGGACGAGGCTGACCGGATGCTGGACATGGGCTTTGTGCACGACGTGAAGAAGGTCATCGCAAAGCTGCCCGCAAAGCGCCAGAACCTGATGTTCAGCGCTACGATGCCCAAAGAGATCGAGCAGCTGGCCGCAGGCATCCTCCACGACCCCGCCTTCGTCAAGGTGGATCCCGTGTCCAGCACGGTGGAGCGGATCGACCAGAGCCTGTATTTCGTCGAGAAGGGCAACAAGAAGCTCCTGCTCCCTTGGCTCATCAAGAATCTGGAGCCGCCGGTGCAGAACGCGCTGGTGTTCAGCCGCACCAAGCACGGCGCAGATAAGATCGCCCGCGACCTCACCAAGCAGGGCATCACCGCCGCCGCCATCCACGGCAACAAGAGCCAGAGCGCCCGTGTTGCCGCACTGGAGGGCTTCAAGGAGGGCAAGACCAAGGTGCTGGTGGCCACGGACATTGCCGCCCGGGGCATCGACATCAGCGAGCTTTCCCATGTGTTCAACTACGACCTGCCCGAAGTGCCGGAGACCTACGTCCACCGCATCGGCCGCACCGCCCGCGCAGGCGCAGACGGCACGGCTGTGAGCTTCTGTGCCCCCGAAGAGATGGAGTATCTGGCCGGGATCGAGAAGCTCAACCGCCGGAAGATCCCGGTGGTGTCCGGCCATCCGTGGGACGGCGTGCCCGCCCCCGTAAAAGCCGCCCCGCCGGTGCGGGACCGCAAGCCCAAGGCCGACCAGCCTGCCCCGGAGCAGGCCGAGGCCCCCAAGGCGGCAGCCGCCGCCAAGCCCGCTGCACCCGAGAAAAAGGGCGCGGCCAAGCTTTCTGCGGCAAAAAAGCAGAAAGCCCCCAAAATCGAAGCAAAAGAGGAACAGCTCATGGATGAGAACAACAAGCGCACTCCCGGCGGACGCGACAACAACCGCCGTAACAATAACAACCGGCCCCGCCGCGAGGGCAACGCCCCTGCACAGGGTACAGGCCGCGGCAGCAACGCCCAGCCGAAATTCGACCCCCACTTTGTGAGCGCTCCGGAGGCGACCCCCCTCCGCTCCGCCAAAAAGAACGCCGCCGCGCCCGCTGCCCCGGCCCAGAGCATCCCCACCGCGATGCAGAGCCGCCAGCCCGCCCCGCGCGGCGAGAACAATGGCCGCAATGGCGCAGGCCGCAGCCCCCGCAATGAGCGGAATGCCCGCCCGGCCCAGCCTGCCCAGCAGAACAATGCCCGCAGCGAGGGCCGGAACAGCCGCCGCAATGACCGCAGCGAGCAGGGCAGCGCAGGCCGTGCGCCCCGCGCCCCCAGAGCCGAGCAGCCCGGCCGGAACAACGGCCGCAGCCGCAGCAACGCGCCGGGAAAAGACGAAGACCCGGGCCTTATGCTCATCAGCCGCCGCCCGCCGCAGCAGAAGTTCACCAGCTTTGAGGAGTATATGAACGCCCACGGCGGCGCGACGGCCCCCATCGAGGACCACAGCGAGGAAGTGTGATGGCAGAGGGATTCGCTCCGTGGTGCTGCCCGCTGTGCGGCGCACCGCTTGCTGGGGAGAATGCGCTGAAATGCCCCTCCGGCCACAGCTTCGACCGGGCCAAGGAGGGCTACTGGCATCTGCTGCCGGTGCAGAACACCCGTACGAAAGCCCCCGGCGACAGCAAAGAGATGGTAGCCGCCCGCCGCGCGTTCCTGAGCGCGGGCTACTATGGCATCTTCGGGCAGGCGCTGGGGGAGCTGTGCCTTATGTACGGCCAGCCCGCCGCAAACGGGCCGCTCCGCCTGCTGGACGCGGGCTGCGGCGAGGGCTGGTATGACCGCTGCATCGCCCGGCAGTTCGGGGAGGCAGGCCGTCCGCTGGAATTGGCAGGCTTCGACATCGCAAAGCCTGCAGTGCGTCTGGCCGCAAAGGCCCTGCCCTCGGCCCGGTACGCCGTGGCGTCCAGCTTCCATCAGCCGGTGCGCACGGGATGGGCCGATGTCCTGCTCAACTGCTTTTCGCCCTTCGCGCAGGAGGAGTTCCTCCGGGTGCTGCGCCCGGGCGGGCGGCTCATCTACGCCGTGCCCGGCCCGGAGCACCTCTTCCAGATGAAGGCCGTCCTCTACGAAAAGCCCTACAAAAATCCGGTGCAGGAAGTGGAGTATCCGGGCTTTGAGGCCGTCGGGGAGCGGGAAGTGTCCGGCCGCATCACGGTGCCGGCCGGGCAGCTGGAAGCCCTTTTCGCCATGACGCCCTACTACTGGAAAACGCCCCGGGATGGTGCAGCCCGCCTCGCGGCGCTGCCGGAGCTGACCACCGACATCTCGTTCCGGTTCCTCGTATTTGAAAAGAAATAAACGAAAAAGGCATCTGTCCGCAGGGGCAGATGCCTTTTTCGCTTTACGAGTACATCAGACAGGGATGGAGTTGGTTACTTGTTTTCCGCCTTCTTCTCGGCCTTAGGCAGAAGGTTCGCACGCTCCAGCGCCGGGCGCAGGGCCAGATAGAGGAGAACGACGCAGACGGTGGAGGCCACGCTGTTGACGAAGGTGACGCCGCCGGTGATCTTGGTCAGGGCCTTGGCGATGGTGTAATCCTGACCGAAGATATATACATTGCGGAAGTAGCCGAGGAACGGGTCGGTAAAGACGTTCAGCAGCAGGCCGGAGGCAGCGGCGGCGGTCACTTTGACGAGATAGCCGGGGGCGTGCTTATCCAGCTCGCGGAGCTTGAAGACCTTGTGGGCCACTGCGCCGCAGGTGATGCCGATGATGAACTTCAGGATGAAGGTGGTGACGGCATAGCCCGGGTCGCCGGCGAGGATGTCGGCCAGAGCCAGACCGATGGCACCGGCCAGACCGCCGGATACGCCGTCCAGCAGCAGGGCGGTCAGGGCCGTGAAGGTATTGCCCAGATGGAACGAGGAGCCGCCGTAGAAGGGCACCCGGAAGAATAAGTAGGCCACGAGACTCAGAGCGGCCATGACGCCGGTGAGCGCCAGCTCGTGGACGGTGAAGGTGCGCTTGTAGAGCACACTTGCAAAGACGATCACGATGACAACGACTGCCAGAAGCAGCCACATTGCAGTGGTAGACATGATTTTTCCCTCCCATTTTACGAAAAACCCACAAAACCGATTGACTTTTTTGGCTCTTGCGGGTATGCTCCTATTATACGCAAAACTGGCCCCGTGCAAATACCCAGAACAAAGATTTTTTATGGGGTCAGTTTGGCACACTGGCTGAAAAGGAGGGGCTTTTTATGGTCCATTTGACGACAGCGCTGGACGCGGCATCCGATGTGCCGCTTTATGAGCAGCTCTACCGCAGCCTCGCCGCCGAGATGCGGACGGGAGCTGTCCCGGCGGGGACGCGGATGCCCGGCAAGCGGCGTCTGGCGGCAGAGCTTTCCGTCTCGGTGAACACGGTGGATGCGGCCTATCAGATGCTGGCGGCGGAGGGCTATCTGGAGGCGCGGGAGCGAAGCGGCTTTTATGTACAGGAGTATCTGGCCCTGCCCGAGAGTGCCGCGCCCGCCGCACCGCCGAAGGCTGAGGCTGTGCCGAAACAGCGGCCCATCCGCTATGACCTCTCCACCCGGGGCGTGGACCCGGGGCTGTTCCCCTTCCGGACGTGGGCGCGGCTGCAAAAGGAGCTGCTGTATTCGTCGCCTGAGCTGCTGACCCATGGCGATGCGCAGGGCGACCTTGCGCTGCGGCAGGCGCTGGCGAGCTACCTCGAAGCGTACCGGGGCGTCCGGTGCGGTGCGCACCAGATCGTCGTGGGGGCGGGGCTTGAATACCTGCTGGGGCTGCTGGCTCCGCTTCTGCCCGGGCCGGCGGCAGTGGAGAATCCCGGCTACCCCCGCGCAAAGCAGGTGCTGGAAAACAACGGCGTGGCCTGCTGCTGCCTGCCGGTGGACGAGGATGGACTTTCCATCCGGGCGCTGTCGGACTCCGGCGCGGCGGTCTGCTACGTCACCCCCAGCCATCAGTTCCCCACAGGCGTCACCATGCCGGCCGGACGCCGGGCCGAGCTGCTCCACTGGGCCGCCCGCTGCCCGGGCCGGCGGTATATCATCGAGGACGACTACGACTCCGAGTTCCGCTTCGACACCCGCCCGCTGCCCAGCCTGCAGGGGATGGCCGGGGCCGACGGGCCGGTGGTCTACCTCTCCACCTGCTCCCGCAGCCTTGCGCCCAGCATCCGCATCGCCTACATGGTGCTGCCCGAGCAGCTTCTGCCCGCGTGGCACGCGAAGTATCGGCTCTACTCCGGCACCGTGAGCCGTTTTGAGCAGCAGACGCTGGCCCGCTTCATCACCGGAGGCTACTTCACCCGCCACTTGGCCCGGGAGCGGGTGGCCTACAAGGCCCGGCGGGACGCCCTGACGGCGGCGCTGCGGGAGGCCTTCGCGCCGGAGGAGCTGCATCTGACCGGCCTGCACACCGGCCTGCATCTGCTGGCCGAGCTGCGGGACCCGCCCCCGGACGACGACCTCCGGGCCGCCGCCGAGGTGGAGGGCGTCCGGCTCAGCCTCCTGAGCGACTACGACCTCACCGGCGGCGGAGCTGCTCCGGCCGGCACACTGGTGCTGGGCTATGGCTCACTGGCGGACGAGAGCTGCCCGTCGGTGGGGGAGACGTTGAAGAGGATCTGCACGGCGGCGCGGGAGTCCTCGGTAAGGGTATAACGCCCGGCGTCGGCATCCCAATCCCCGGGCAGCGCCCCGGTGTGGACGGAGGCCGTGCGGTCGGCGAGAAATTCCAGCGTGTCCTCTAGGATGAGCAGGTCCTGCGCCGTCAGGTCGGTGAGCAGGCTCGGGCTGTGGGTGCGCAGAGCGTCGGGCAGGGTAGCGGGCAGAAGCTCCAGCTCCTGCCGGAAAAAAGCGTCCCACACCACCGCCCGGGCGGCGGCTTTGTGGAATGGAGGGACGACGCCCTCCATCCCGCTGAGCAGCGTTTCCACCTCCCGGGCCGAGAGGGCCTGCACATTGGCGCTGCAGCCGGTGCGGGCCAGCTCGTCGGCGGTCAGTGCTCCCGAAAAGCCCACCCGGAGCGTCCCGTACCGGTCAGCGATGGCCTGTAAGACGGAGGGCGCAAGGGCGAGGTAGTGGGTGTCCTCGGGCAGGGCGAGGGCAGAGAGCAGTGCTTCCCGGCAGCGGGCCGGGCCTGCCGCCCGGTAGCAGTCGGCGAGGGCGGCTTCGTCTGTCCCGAAGGGGACGGTCAGCTCCCCGGGCAGGGCCAGAGCATGGATGCAGTTCTGGCTGGCGTTGAGGTAGAGCAGCAGGAAGCCGGGGGCTGTCGTCTCAGTGGGGGCGGTGCAGACCAGCAGGCTCAGGCGGTTTTCCTCCTTGGGCTGCCGGATGGCCACGCCGCTCTGAGGGCGGGAGGCCAGCTTTGTCCGCAGAGTGCGGCGGGTGAGCAGGACGGTCCCGCCCACCAGAGGCAGCAGCACCAGCAGCCCTGCCAGCAGCGCGGCCCAGAAGGGCCTCCAACCTTTTGCGTTCATTCCTCTGCCTCCCTGTAAAAAACTGCATAAAGCATGGCCGGGCGGGGGAAGCTTTATGCAGGAAAGGAGGGAGACCCTATGAAATTTGATGATACCCCCAGCAAGGAAGAGCGGGAGGACTTCTGGCTCGACCTCGGCCCCGCCAGTGCCTACGAGGGACTGGACTGCTGCGAAACAGCCCGCCGTAACGGCGACGCCAGCCCGGACGGCCTCGCCCACGGCTTTGAGGGCGCGGAAGGCCCGGAAGACCTCGTGCCCCCGCCCGACGATGACCCGGACGGGGAGCCGGTGCCCCACCTGCCGCCTCAGCTGAAGGCCGAGGAGTGGATGGACGCGCTGGGCAGCCCCGACGATGTGCCGCCCATCGACCGATAAAGACAGGGAAAAGTCATACCAAAATAAAATTCACCCTACGGCATAAAAGATGAAACCAGAGCATAAAATGCGGTAAAAGGCTTGCCAAGAAGCCGAAAATATGATAAAGTTTTTCTACCGTGCACAGCTGTGCATAAAGGGAGAACGAAATCACAAGATGTGCCGCCCGGTGCGCCGGGTGTGCCGCACTCTGGAGAAGCCCGCAGAAAGCGGGTGCCGAAGGTGTAAGGCCGGATGGGCCGATCTCTCAGGCAGAAGGACAGAGCAAACGTCTTTTGTGCAGGAAGCATATCCTGTGCGGAGTCATACGCTGCGTTTTTTGCGGGCAGAGCCTTTGGAAAAGAGGTTCTGCCCGCATTTTGTTTGGGATATTTGGAGGAGGATTCCTATGGTAGACATCGTCACGAGGATCAACAACGTGGTCAACGGCTTCGTCTGGGGGCCGTTCGGTCTGGCGCTGCTGTTCTGCACCGGCCTTTGGCTCAGCATCCGCACCGGATTTTTCCAGTTCCGGAGGATGGGCTACTGGCTCCGGCACACCATCGGCGCCATCTTTACCAATAAGGACATCACCGCCCACACCAGCAAGGAGGACATGGCCATCAGCCAGTTCCAGAGCATGTGCACGGCGCTGGCGGGCACCATCGGCACCGGCAACATCGTGGGCGTGGCCACGGCCATCGTCTCGGGAGGCCCGGGGGCCATCTTCTGGATGTGGGTCATGGCGCTGCTGGGCATGATGACCAGCTTTGCCGAGAATGTGCTGGGCGTCTACTACCGCCGCAAGAACGAGAAGGGCGAGTGGTCCGGCGGTGCGATGTACTACCTCACCGACGGTCTGGGCGCAAAGCTCAGCTGCAAGGCGGTGGGCAGGGTACTGGCCGTCCTGTTCGCCTGCTTCTGCATCCTTGCGTCCTTCGGCATCGGCAACATGAGCCAGATCAACTCCATCGCGGGCAACATGAACGCCGCGTTCCATCTGCCCTATCTTGCCACCGGTCTTGCGCTGATGGTGGTCACGGCCCTCATCGTCATCGGCGGACTCAAGCGGGTGGCTGCTGTCACCGAGAAGCTGGTGCCCCTGATGGCCCTGTTCTACATCGCAGGTGCGCTCATCATCGTGGTCATGCACGCGGGCAATATCCCGGCGGCGCTGGCGGCGATCTTCCGGGGCGCATTCGATCTGAGCGCCGCAGGCGGCGGCGCGCTGGGCTACGGCATCAGCCAGACCATCACATGGGGCTTCAAGCGGGGCGCGTTCTCCAACGAAGCCGGACTCGGCTCTGCAGTCATGGTCAACTCGGCCTCTAATGTCAAAGAACCGGTGCATCAGGGGATGTGGGGCGTGTTCGAGGTCTTTGCCGACACCATTGTGGTCTGCACCCTGACGGCCCTTGTTATCCTGACCACCGGCGTGGTAGACCTCGAGAGCGGCGCTGTCCTCGCGGGCGTGCAGGACAATGCACTGGTGGGGCAGGCCTTCACGGTGGCGTTCGGCAGCTTCGGCCCCAAGTTCATCGCGGTGTCCATCCTGCTGTTTGCCTACTCCACCACCCTCGGCTGGAGCCATTACGGCACCAAGGCCGTCGAGTACCTCTTCGGCACGGCAGGCAGCCGTATCTACAAGGTCGTCTTTGTGGGAATGACCGTCGTGGGTGCGACCATGAAGCTGGGCCTTGCGTGGGACCTCTCCGACACCTTCAACGGCCTGATGATGATCCCGAACCTCATCGGCGTGCTGGCGCTGTCCGGCACTGTGGTGGACATCACCAAGAACTACTTCGCCCGCCGCGTCCGGGGCGAGGACATCGAGCCGATGTGGTCGGCCTTTGCGGAGTATCAGAAGGAGGAAGAGGCGGAAGCTGCCGCCGAGGCCGCAGAGCTGGAGAAAGCGGCGAACAAATAACGCAGAAAACAAGACCCCGGAGAAATGCTCTCCGGGGTCTTGTGCTGCTTCAGGTCTTTCTCTTTTTCCGGGGGACAGGGGCGGGGCGGCGCTTCGCCGCCGACCGGCCGGCGAGGATGCCGCTGCCGAAGGCCCAGTGGAGGTTGTAGCCGCCGCAGCTGCCCGCGCAGTCCAGCGTCTCGCCCACGAAGTAAAGGCCCGGACAGCCCTTGAACTGGAAGTCGTCCTCCACCTCGTCCAGCAGCAGTCCGCCGCCGGTCGTCTGGGCCTGCTTCCAGCCGCAGGGGGTCAGCCCCTCGAACCGCCAGCACTTGGCCGCGGCGGCGAGCTTCGGCCACGCCGAAGCGGGAAGGGCGCGGGCGTCTTCGGGCAGGCCGGCGTCGGCCCAGAGGGCGCGGCCCAGCTTCGCGGGCAGAAGCCCCAGCCAGAACTCCGCAGCGCCGCCCAGAAGCCCGGCCCGCTGGGCGAAGAGGGCGGACAGCTCCGCCTCGCTCAGGGCGGGGAAAAGGTCGAGGGCCACGACGGGCTGCTTTGGGCCGCGGCCCGGGGCCAGCAGGCCCGACAGCTGCATGATGCAGATGCCGGAGAGCCCGTAATCGGTGAACTGTACCTCGCCCATTTCCCGGGCAAGCACCCGGCCATCGGTGCCGTCCAACAGGCTGGCGCAGCCCTTGGCCCGGATGCCGGCCAGCGACTTGCGGGGGTGGGCGCACTGTAAGGCCGTCAGGCAGGGGTAGAGGGGGGCCATCCGCCCGCCGCACTGGGCGGCGAACCGGGTGCCGAAGCCGTCGGTGCCAAACTGCGGCCCGGCCTCGCCGCCCATGGCGCAGATGACGGCATCGGCCCGCAGGCTTTCGCGGCCCACTTCCGTCTCGAACTGGAGGTCGTAACCGCCCCGGCTCTGGCTCAGGCTCCGGACGGTGCAGCCGGTGCGAAGCTCGACGCCAAGCGCGGCCAGATGGTGTTCCAGCAGGGCCAGCACGTCCGCCGCCTGATTGGAGTAGGGGTACACCCGCCCGGCCTCGTCGGTGCGGGGGTAGAGGCCGAGGCCCTCGAACCACGCCAGCGGCGCGGCCTCGTCCACGGCGTCCAGCAGGCGGCGCAGGGCCTTGGGGCTGCTGGTGAAATACCGCTCGGGCGAGATGTCCCGGTTGTCGAGGTTGCAGCGCCCGTTGCCGGTGGCCAGAAGCTTTTTGCCCACCTTTGCGTTTCTGTCCAGTACGGTGATGCGGGCGCTGCCCTTGGCGGTCTGCGCTGCCGCCAGCGCAGCGGCCAGACCCGCTGCGCCGCCGCCCAAAACAAGGATATGCTGCATCCTCTGTTCATCCTTTCCCAAAAAGCTGTGTTCAGAAGCAGACTGGCTTCTGAGGTGAGTTCATTGTATCATAGCCGCTCCGGTTTGGCAAACACAGGGCGGGCAGGTGTATATTTCCCTCTCGTTTCCACATAATAACTGTACCGCATCCGAAAGCAAAGAATGGGAAGGAAGGTACACCAGATGAAAGCAACCGGAATCGTCCGCCGCATCGATGAGCTGGGCCGGGTGGTCATCCCGAAGGAGATCCGCCGCACCCAGCGCATCCGCCGCGGCGACCCCCTCGAGATCTTCACCACCGGCGAGGGCGAGGTCATCTTCAAGAAGTATTCCCCGGTGGGGGAGCTGCACGGGGTGGCGGTGCAGTATGCGGAGGTGCTGAGCCGAAGCTTTGCCCTTACGGCCTTCGTGGCTGACCGCGACCGCATCCTCGCCGCCGCAGGGGCAGGCCGGCGCGACCTCGCCGACCGCAGCGTCAGCCAGCCGCTGGAGCGGGTGATGGAGTCCCGCAAGCCCTACCTCAGCGAGGGCGACCCGGAGCACGTCCTGCTGCCCTGTGAGGGTTCGCTGCGGCCTCTGCTCTGCGCGTGGCCCATCATCGCGGCGGGGGATGTCACCGGGGTCGTCGGGCTGCTGGCCGAGGACCGCGCCCAGCAGCCTGACCCCGCCCAGCAGAAGGCCGTGGCCGTGGCGGCGGCGTTTCTGGCAAAGCAGATGGAGGAGTGAGGCTATAAAAGCATAAAAAGCGCGTGAAACCTTGTGCTCACGCGCTTTTTATGGTATCCTTTGGATGCTGCCTCTGGCAGCGAGGCGCTGTCTGCAAATGCAGGTGGTCAAGCTTCCTTACCCTGACGACTTGTTTTACTCTTTGGAGCGAAGCAGGCGTCCGGGAATGGACCTTTTTTGTTAGCAAAAAACCTTTCCCGGAGCCGTCTGTTGGTGAAGGGAGGGATGTGTCATGTCTCTGACAGAAACCTTTGCGCTGTTGGCGGTCATCATCAGCTTGCTGGTGCTGCTCGTCGATGCCGTCCACGTGACTTTCGAGATCACTTGGAAGATTTCTCACGAGGACAGAGAACATAACAAAAAAGATTGACCGCCTAAGTTCCCCAACTCCGCTGGTCAATCTTTTTTTGACTTGTAGGTAAGGAGCTGGCCATGTTGCAGACAGCGCCTTTTCTATAAATAAGTATAGCCGCCCTGCCGGGCGTTGTCAAGCGGGAAGCTCTCTTTATACCGGAAAGGGGGCCTCCCGCTGGTTTTATGACAGAATTATGAATCTTTATAAACTTTTTCGAGAAGCTATTGACAGGGAAAAAAATTTGGTTATAATGGTCTTAGCACTCAGGAAGAAGGAGTGCTAAAGAAACAAAAGCCAAAAAGGAGGCAGGCGCTATGACGATGGATGCACGCAAGCAGCGAGTCTTGCAGGCGATCGTGGCGCTGTATGGCCTCGAGGGCGAGCCTGTGGGCAGTAGTGTGCTGGCAAACTATTTTGATATGGCCGTGTCCAGCGCCACGCTGCGCAACGAAATGGCGGCGCTGACCAAGCTGGGTCTGCTGGAGCAGCCCCATACCAGCGCGGGCCGTGTCCCCAGTGCCAAGGGCTACCGTTATTATCTCGACAATCTGCTGACCAACGACCAGCCACTGGACCGCGTGACCCGCGCCCGGGTGGAGGCCGTCTTCGCCAGCCTTGACCATGAGCCGGAAAAGCTGGCACAGGGTGCCGCCAAGGCGCTGGCCGCCATCAGCGGCTGCACCGCCGCCGTCAGCACCCCCTGCGCCGAAGACCTCTGCGTCGCCCACTACGAAGTCGTTCAGGTGGGCCGCAGCGCGGCGGCTGTGCTGGCCGTCACGACGGCAGGCTACGTCCGCACCCGTGTGGCGCGGGTCCGCACCGGGCTTTCCCGGGAGAATGCTGCTGCGCTGGCCGCGCTGCTCAACCGCAACCTGACCTTCGTTGCACCGGTGGATCTTTCGAGTCGGCTGCTCGCCGAGCTGTGCAGCCAGATCGACCCGGAGCTTGTGCCGGTCATCAGCGCCGCCGCAGCGATTTTGCAGGACTCCGCACAGCCCCATGTATTTCTGGGCGGTGAGCAGCACCTGTTGGACTGGCCTCAGCTGGAGGGCAGGGTGGGCGACATCCTCACCCTGCTGAACGACGAGGAGCAGGCCGCCCACATCATCGCACCCCCGGCAGAGCGCAGTGAGAGCGTGCTGCTGGGCGAGGATCTGGAGCCTCAGATCCCCGGCCTGTGCATCGTCAGCGACCGCTACCTTGTGGGCGGCGGGCTGTGGGGCACGGTGGCCCTCATCGGGCCGACCCGGATGCCCTTCCAGAAGCTGATGCCGCTGCTCCACCTTTTCGTCGATGAGCTTGGCGAGGGTATGAGCGGCAAACGAAAAGACACCCCGCAGATGGCCGCACCCCGGCGGACTGTGATATATAAGGAGGATCTGGAATGAGCGAAGAGACAAAGAAGACGGCAGAAGCTCCCGAGCAGGAAGCGAAGGAGACCGAAGCCGCACCTCAGGAAGCGCCCGAGACCGCCGCAGCCCCCGAGCAGGAGGCCGAGGCAGAACCGGCAGACGCCAAGAAGAAAGATGGCTGGTTCAACAAGAAGGCCCGCGAGATGGACGCCGTGAAGGCGAAGCTCGACGCGGCCGAGAAGAATGCCGCACAGGCAAAAGACCAGCTGCTGCGGATGGCAGCGGAGTACGAGAACTACCGCAAGCGCTCCACCCGCGAGGCCGACCAGAAGTTCAACGATGGCGTGTCCTTTGCCGTGAATCAGATCATCCCCATCCTTGACACGCTGGAGATGGCGGCCAACGCTCCCACCACCGACGAGAATTACAAGAAGGGCGTCATCATGACGCTGGATAAGGCCGCCAAGGCGCTGGATACCCTCCATGTGGAGGAGATCGAGGCGCTGGGCAAGCCCTTCGACCCCAACATCATGAACGCCGTCCAGCAGATCCCCGCCCCGGACGGGCAGGAGAGCGGCACCGTCATCACGGTGTACCAGAAGGGCTACAAGCTGGGCGACAAGATCGTCCGCCACGCGACCGTCGTGGTGGCCGAGTGACATCGCAAAGACCCGCAAGGGTTTTGAAGATAAGACATCCGCTTCACACATCGAGCATGAGATAAACAAGTTCTTTTGAGAGGAGACTTCATTTATGAGCAAAATCATTGGTATTGACCTTGGTACTACGAATAGCTGCGTGGCTGTCATGGAGGGCGGCGAGCCTGTCGTCATCGCAAACTCTGAGGGCGCACGCACCACCCCGTCTGTTGTTGGCTTCACCAAGACCGGCGACCGTCTGGTCGGTCAGGTCGCAAAGCGTCAGGCCATCACCAACCCCGAGAACACCGTGTCCTCCATCAAGCGTCAGATGGGCACCGACCACAAGGTGACTCTGAACGGCAAGGAGTACACCCCCCAGCAGATCAGCGCGATGATCCTGCAGAAGCTGAAGGCTGACGCCGAGGCTTATCTGGGCGAGCCTGTCACCGAGGCTGTCATCACCGTTCCTGCCTACTTCAACGACAGCCAGCGTCAGGCCACCAAGGACGCAGGCACCATCGCCGGCCTGAACGTCAAGCGTATCATCAACGAGCCGACCGCCGCTTCTCTGGCCTACGGCATCGATAAGGAAGATGACCAGAAGATCATGGTCTACGATCTGGGCGGCGGTACCTTCGATGTCTCCATCATCGAGATGGGCGACGGCGTCACCGAAGTTCTGGCCACCAACGGCGATACCCATCTGGGCGGCGACGACTTCGACCAGCGCATCATCGACTGGATGGCAGACGCCTTCCAGACCGAGAACGGCATCGACCTGCGCAAGGATAAGATGGCCGCTCAGCGCCTGAAGGAGGCTGCTGAGAAGGCAAAGATCGAGCTGTCCAGCGCAATGAGCACCCAGATCAACCTGCCCTTCATCACCGCCGACGCGACCGGCCCCAAGCACCTCGACATGACCCTGACCCGCGCAAAGTTCAACGAGCTGACGGCGGATCTGGTCGATCGTACCATGACCCCTGTCCGCAAGGCTCTGCAGGATGCAGGCCTGCGCGCATCGGACCTGAAGAAGGTCCTGATGGTCGGCGGCTCCACCCGTATCCCCGCCGTCTACGATGCGGTCAAGAAAGAGCTGAACTGCGAGCCGTTCAAGGGCATCAACCCCGATGAGTGCGTGGCTGTCGGTGCTGCCATTCAGGGCGGCGTCCTGCAGGGCGACGTCAAGGGCCTGCTGCTGCTGGATGTCACTCCTCTGAGCCTCGGCATCGAGACTCTGGGCGGCGTCTGCACCAAGATCATCGAGCGCAACACCACCATCCCCACCCACAAGAGCCAGGTCTTCTCGACTGCTGCGGACAACCAGCCCTCGGTTGAGATCAACGTCCTGCAGGGCGAGCGTGAGTTCGCACGGGACAACAAGAGCCTCGGCGTCTTCCATCTGGACGGCATCGCTCCGGCTCCCCGCGGCGTGCCTCAGATCGAAGTCACCTTCGATATTGATGCAAACGGCATCGTGAAGGTCAGCGCAAAGGATCTGGGCACCGGCAAGGAGCAGAACATCACCATCACTGCTTCGACCAATATGTCCAAGGACGACATCGACAAGGCTGTGAAGGAAGCAGAGCAGTTTGCTGCCGACGATAAGAAGAAGCGCGAGGAAGTGGACATCCGCAACGGCGCCGACCAGATGGTCTTCCAGACGGAGAAGATGCTGAAGGAGAACGGCGACAAGATGCCCGCCGACGTCAAGAGCGAGGCTGAGGCAAAGCTGGCCGAGCTGAAGACCGCTGTCCAGTCCGGCTCCATCGACGACATCAAGGCAAAGCAGGACGCCCTGAGCCATGTCTTTGAGAAGATGTATCAGGCTGCCGCTGCTGCTCAGCAGGCCGCAGGCGCACAGCCCGGCCCCGACGCTGGTGCAAACGACCAGCAGAAGCCGAACGATGACGGCGTTGTGGACGCAGACTTCAAGGAAGTCTGATCTGAGACACAGCAGTGTGTGCCCGGCCAAACCGGCGGACGCACGCGTAGAATAGCAAAAGCCGCTCCGGTTTTGCCGGGGCGGCTCTTGCTGGTTATAGAGGACCTCTCAGTCTCGCTGCACGGGAAACAGCAGCGCGCTGCTGGAACAGGGAGGTTGCTGCTACATGAGAGGTGATTGGATTATGGCACAGGAGAAACGCGATTACTACGAAGTGCTGGGTGTATCCAAGACGGCCACCGATGCGGAGATCAAGAAGGCCTACCGCAAGCTGGCCATGAAGTACCACCCGGACTACAACCCCGGCGACAAGGAAGCCGAGGAAAAGTTCAAGGAGATCAACGAGGCGAACGAGGTGCTCTCCGATGAGAAGAAGCGCCAGCTCTACGACCAGTACGGCTTTGCCGGGGTCGATCCCAACTATGCAGCCCAGAACGGCGGCGGCCCGGGCGGCTTCGGCGGTTTCGGCGGCGACGGTGTGGATCTGGGCGACATCTTCGGCGACATCTTTGGCGGCGGCTTCGGCGGCTTTGGCGGCTCGACCCGCTCCGCGAACCCCAACGCCCCCCGCAAGGGTCAGGACATCCGGGTGCGCATCACCCTGAGCTTTGACGAGGCGGTGCATGGCTGCAAGAAGAACATCACCATCACCCGTCAGCAGGAGTGCACCGAGTGCCACGGCAGTGGCTGTGCCGCCGGCAGCAGCCCCGAGACCTGCCCCGACTGCGGCGGCAGAGGCTTCGTCATCCGCCAGCAGCGCACGCCCTTCGGTGTCATGCAGACCCAGCAGCCCTGCTCCCGCTGCGGCGGCAAGGGCAAGCTGGTCAAGAACCCCTGCAAGAGCTGCCATGGCAGCGGCAAGACCGCTGCCAAGAAGACGCTGGAGGTGTCCATCCCCATGGGCATCGACGACGATCAGAGCTTTGCACTGCGGGGCATGGGCGATGCCGGCACCAACGGCGGCCCCGCCGGTGACGTCATCGTGATGGTCACGGTCCGCCCCAGTGAGGTATTCCAGCGCGACGGCTACGACGTCTACGTCATCGTCCCCATCACCTACAGTCAGGCGGTTCTGGGCGACAGCATCACCGTGCCTTCCATCGACGGCAAGGTGGAGGTCACTGTGCCCGAGGGCACCCAGAGCGGCACCACCTTCCGCCTGCGGGGCAAGGGCATCCAGTACCTGAATGGCCGGGGCCGGGGCGATATGTACGTCAGGTGCGAGGTCGAGATCCCCAAGAAGCTCAGCAAGACCCAGCGCGACGCTCTGAAGAAGTTCGAGGGCACTCTGAAAGAAGAGAACTATGAAAAGCGCAAGGGCTTCTTCAAGAAGCTGAAGGATATGTTCCAGTAAAACGTAAAAAAGAGGGCGGGTGCCCTTCCCGATCGGGAAGGGCACCCGCCTTTGTTGTTCTTTGGAGTCTCCTGACTTATCAGCTGAAGATGACAAGTGCGTTGATCAAGAGGCCGACGCCCGTGAAGCAGCTGGACACCGTCCAGAAGGTGCAGCCGAGACCGTAGAATGCATTGGCGACGCTCTTATCCATATAACGGGTCAGAGCATCCGGGCCAGTGCTGGTCCAGTCCTTCGGATGAGACTTCCGGTAGTCGCGCACACCGGCGACACCGGCGAACCATCCGTAGAACGGGATAAAAACAGCGGCTGCTGCCTGAACGATGTTGGCACCACCAGAGGTATAGGTCATTTCCTCTTCGTTCATCACGCAATAGGAAGCGGGAAGCATCATGATGTTTTCCATAGTAGCACTCCTTTACGAACAATATCCCAAAACGATGCACGGTGCATCGTTTTTTCAAGAAAGAGGTGAAGCTTCCGGAACGCCGCGGGGGAAGCTTACAGGATGAGCAGGATGGCGCTCAGGGGGGCGAGAGCGATGACCGTACCGGCGGCCACCGTGTCACGCAGGAAGTTGGAGGGGGACTTGGACATATCTTCACTGAGGGCGTCGGACGCACGGCCCAGCACGGTGAAGAGGTTGCCCTTGCGGTTGCTGGAAACGCTGAGCCAATCCTTGGCCTGCGAGATGCCCCAGACATAGCTGGAAGCCAGAACAGCGACGCCCACGACGGTGACGACGCCGCCCACAGCGCTGCCGCCGGAGGTGTAGGTCATCTCATCTTCGGAAAGGGCGGTATAGCCAGCGGGAAGCTCCATATATTTTTTCATAGGTAAATCACTCCTTTTGTATCAGCAGGCGGTACACCGCCTGAATTTCCCTCAGACAGAAGCAGATTCTCTGTCAGCATCATTCTACTACAAGGCCGTGTTTTGTGCAAGTGTTTTGGCTAGAAACGACAAAAACCCGGGAAAATGCATGAAAAACAGCCTTGAAGTTTGTGGAAAAGCACTGCAATAATTCCCAGCATCAGCCCGCGGCACCGGCCCGGTAGAGATAGGGGTCGCTCTTGAAGCTGTCGAAGCTGTAGAGCACGAGGATCTGGTCATAGCCGTTGTCCGCGATGAGCTGGTCGAGACCGTAGTTGTAGTTGCGGAAGTCCACCACGTCGATGTCGGCATAGTTGGCCGTCAGGTAGGGCACGAAGCAGTTGGCGTAGCTGTCCTTGATGACCAAAATTCGACCGCGCCCGGTGCTGTCGCCCTTGATGCGGCTCAGACCGTTGTTGCCGTGGAGGAACATGGCGTACTTGTCGTAGACGGAAAGCTTGTCCGTGTCGTAGAGGCCGGTGGTCTCGCCTTCGGCGGGCTGGCCCGGGGCGGTGACGGTGTAGATGGTCAGGGCGTTGGGCAGGTCGTAGTAGGTGATGGTATCCGGCTCGGCGTCGGGCGTCCGGGCCTTGGAGTAGTGGGTGCCGTAGAAGCCCTCTGCCGTCCGGGCCGTATGGGCCGAGGGGTCAAACGGCGCAAGGCCCAGCGCGGTGCAGAGCTGCTGGTAGGCGTAATATGCGCCGGCGCTCGTCCAGTGGTGGTCGGTGCGGTAGTAGATATATTCGCCCTTGTGGTCGGCGAGGGTCTGCCGCACGTCCACAAACCGGCCTCCGGCGGCCTGTACGGCCTCGGAGAGGGCGTCGAGATAACTGTCCTCGTCCAGCAGGGGAGCGCCTGCGGGGACGTTCTCGGGGTAGACAGCGGACGCCGCAGGCACCAGCATCACATTGACGAGGCCCGGATACCGCTGGCAGAGGGCCTCAAGGGCGGCTGTATTCTTGGGCAGGGTGCGCGTTTCGCTGGAGACCAGACCGTAGGTGCGGGGGAACATCATATGCTCCTTGCCCAGCAGGATGCCGCCGCTCTGCTCCTTCTGCATCACCTTGGTCTCTACGGTGCTCTGGAGGGCGACCCAGCTGTCGCGGCCCGCCACCTGATCCTTGACGTACTTGGTATAGGCCGTGAAGAACTTGTTCAGGCCGTCTGCCGAGAAGCTGGACAGGCTGGGCCGCTGGGAGAGGGTGGTGTTTTCCAGCTCACTGTAGGCCCTGTCCGGGGTGACGAGGTCGAGGGCGAACAGCCCCACGAAAAACAGGCTGAATGTGATCAGCACCGGGTAACGGAAGATGGAAGCAGAGCGCTTCGAATGTTTCGCCATCGTTTGCGCCTCCTCTTAGAAGTTGAAATACAGGAACGGGCTGTTGGTGCTGCCCACGACGTAGGCCATCGAGATGGTCAGGAGGACTAGAATGGTCAGCGCCTTGGTGACGGCATGGCGGGAAAGCAGATCCCACAGCTTTTCGATGAGCGGGGTGCAGCAGAGGACGGAGACCGCCAGCAGCACGCCGTAGTTGCGCAGGAAGTAAAGGGGCATCACGCCGCCGGAGGGGAGGAAGAGCTTGCGGAACAGCAGCCCGAACTCCACGCCCGCGTCATTGCCCACGAACATGGCCCAGCCCACCACCACGAGGAAGAGGGTGTAGAGATGGGGCCAGACCCTGCCCTTCTTCAGATAGGGCAGAAGGAAGAGCTTTTCCAGAGCCAGCAGCACGAAATAGTATAAGCCCCAGCAGATGAAGTTCCAGTTCGCGCCGTGCCAGATGCCCGTGAGCAGCTCGACGACGAAGAGGTTGAAGATCTGACGCCGGAGGCCCTTCCGGTTGCCGCCGAGGGGGATATAGACATACTCCCGGAACCAGCCCGAGAGGGTCATGTGCCAGCGCCGCCAGAACTCGGTGATGGAGGCGGAGATATAGGGGTAGTTGAAGTTCTGGGGGAAGTCGAAGCCCAGCATCTTGCCCATGCCGATGCCCATCATAGAGTAGCCGGAGAAATCGAAATAGAGCTGTAAGGAGTAGGCGATGACGCCCAGCCAGACCAGCGGGGTGGAAGCGTTGGCAAGGCCCACGAAGGAGACGGAGGGGCTGTCCGCCACCCCGATGATGTCGGTCCAGAGAGCGCCGACGGCGTCGGCCAGCAGGACCTTCTTCGCCAGACCGAAGGTGAAGAGGGTCATGCCCTCCTCGAGCTGCTTTAAGTTGTAGCGGCCTTTGTAGACGTGGAGGCGGTCGGAGACGTCCCGGTACTTGACGATGGGGCCTGCGATGAGCTGGGGGAACATGACGACGTAAGCGCCGAAGTCGATGATGTTGTGCTCGGTCTTTACGTCCCGGCGGTAGACGTCGATGGTGTAGGAGAGGGTCTGGAAGGTGTAGAAGCTGATGCCCAGCGGCAGCACGCTGATGCCCGGGATGGCCGCAAAGCTGGTGCCGAAGAGGGCGTTGAGGCTGCTGAGCACAAAGTTTGCATACTTGAAGTAGAAGAGCATCCCGAGGCTGCCCGCCAGTGCGATGAGCAGCAGAACAAGGCGGGCCGTCCTGTTCCGGTCGAAGCGCTCAAGCCCGAGTCCGCAGAGGTAGTTGATAAGGATGAGGGCCAGCATGACCGGGAAAAACCGCACCTCGCCCCAGCAGTAGAACACGAGGCTGCACAGGAAGAGGACGGTGTTTTTGAGCTTCGGGGGCGCGAGGTAATAGAGTGCCAGCGTGATGGGCAGAAAGCGCAGCAGAAAGATGATGGTGCTGAAGACCACGGCGTCAGTCTCCTTTCGGACTTCCCCCGGTGGGGGGAGCGGACAGCGCCGGGAGGCGCTGGGTGAGAGGTTTTTTACAAAGCGAAAAAGGCCGATGCCGCTGCGGCACCGGCCCGGAAGCGCTTCTTTACTTGCCCAGAACGCCGTTGACGGCGCTGGTCAGGTCGGCAGAGCAGCCGTTGGAGGCAATGACCATCACCACAAGGTCGTCGCTGCCGTCGATGATGGCATTCTCCACGTTGGCCTGTGCCTCCGCGAACTCGGCGTAGTTGCCGTAGAAGGCCACCTGATCCTGTTGGTAGGTCTTGAGGATGTCCATGACATCCTGTGCCTTGCCTGCGGTGGGCTGGATGGCCAGCACGAGGCCGGCGTCGCCGTTGTCGTTGCTCTTGATGCCCTTGTAGCTGGTGACATCGTCGGCCTTCAGGCCGAAGTCGTACTCGATGTTCATAGCCGTGATCTCAAACTGGTTGGAGATGGGGTCCGCTTCCAGCAGGGCGTCCACCGCAGAGGCCACGGCGTCGGAAGCGCCGTTCTCCTCGGCGGAGACGGAAGCGGCAGGCTCAGAGGCGCTCTGGCTGGCAGCCCCGGAGGAGGCTGCGGAAGAGGCCGAAGAGGATGCAGAAGAAGCAGAGCCTCCGCAGCCTGTCAGCAGGACACAGCCCGCAGCCAGCGCAGCAGCAGAAAGGACGAGTTTCAGACGAATATTCATAGAAGATTTCCCTCTTTTGTCGTTAAATTTCCAAGTCCCGGCCGCACCGAAAAACGTCGGCCCAAGACCCTTATCAGTCTATCATAACGAGGCCCGGATTGCAAACGAACTGCAAAATTTTTAACCCTTTCTTCACCGGTTGGGTCAGCCTTCGGCCGCGATGTCCCGCAGCGTCTGGATATACTCCTCGAAGCAGAGGCCGCTGGCGTTGATCCGGGCCGCATTTTCAACGCCGACATACCGCCAGTGCCACGGCTCATAGATGATCTCGGTCTTGTCCTCGGCGTCTTTCGGGTAGCGGAGGATGAAGCCGTAGTCTCCGGCGTGCGCACAGAGCCAGCGGAAGGCGGCGGTGTTCTCGAAGCCCTCGTCCAGCCCGGTGTGCTCGGGGCTGTTCAGGTCGGCGGCGAGGCCGCAGTTGTGCTCGGAGTAGCCCGGGGGATTGACGACGGCTGCGGCCTTTTCCTTGGCGGCGGCGTTGTCATAGCCCTTGTTGAGATAGTACTGGGTCTTTTTCTCGTAGAGGCTGGTCTGGTACTTGACGCTGCGGTAGCCGCTCTGCATCCAGACGGTGATGCCGTCGGCGGCTGCGGCCTTCTGCATGGCGAGGAAGGCGTCGCAGGCCACCGTCTGGAGAGTCTTGTTCACGGCGGTGGCAGAGCCGCACTCCTTGGTGTCGAAGGTGTAGTCGTCCGGCATCTTGTTGGTGTGGTTCACCAGCACCATCAGCGGGTCGGCCAGCAGGGCGCGGGCCTCGTCAGCGGTGAGGCCGAGGGCGTTGGAGGGGGTGGTGTTCTCGGGGACGCTGGACGCTGCGGTCTCCTGCGGGGCGCTCTGCGCCGGGAGAGGGGCCGCAGACGCTGCCGAGGCGCTGGGGATGGCGGCACGGCGGGTGAGCAGGAAGGAGACGCCGCCTGCGGCGACGCAGAGCATCAGGGTAAGCCCGGCCACCCGGCGGATGGCACGTCTGCGCCTGCGTCGGCGCAGCTCAGCGCGGGTGAGGCGTCGGCGCTGAGGATGAGGAGCGGAGGGATTCATAAAAGACCTTCTTTCCGGTTGGGTGTGTATATTTTTCCACGGGGGAGGACATCCTATTCCCGGGAGGCGAACAGGATGAAAATGTCGGCTGAGGAATACGGGCGCAGGGTGCGCCGGGTCGGCCCGCCCTCGCCGCTGGGCAGAGACTGCCTCTGGGCGTTCTGCGTGGGCGGCGGCATCTGCCTGCTGGGCGAGGTGCTGCGGGGATGGTATCTGACCATGGGGCTGGACAAGGAGCTGGCCGGCACCCTCACCAGCTGCACGTTGGTGGTGCTGTCGGCCCTGCTGACGACGCTGGGCCTCTACCAGAAGCTGGCTGCCAAGGCGGGCGCGGGCACCCTTGTGCCCATCACAGGCTTCGCCAATGCGGTGGTCAGCGCAGCCATCGAGTTCAAGACCGAGGGCCGGGTGCTGGGCACCGGCGCGAAGATGTTCCTCATCGCCGGGCCGGTCATCGTCTACGGCACGCTGGCGGCGGTGCTCTATGGCAGCGTCTGCTGGCTGCTTGGATAAAACAGCTCCCCCTGTCCAGAATACGCAGGAGAGGGTGCGAAAATTGCATCCGCCTGCCGAAACCCCAGTATACCACAAAAAGCGGATAAAATCAGCCCCATAAAGGAGGAAACTGTATGGCCGCACGCCGCGGAGATACCCTTTTGTTCCCGACGCCGCCCGTCGTAGCGGCGCATGCGGCCATCGGCGGCAAAAAGGAGGGCGAAGGCCCCCTCGCCGCCTGCTTCGATGCGCTGAGCGCCGACAACTTCTTCGGCCAGTCCAGCTGGGAAGCCGCCGAAAAGGAGCTGGCCCTGCAAACGGCGCGGCTCTGCCTTAAAAAGGCCCAGACGACCCCCGAAAAGGTCAGCCTCGTGCTGGCGGGGGACTTGCAGGCCCAGTGCACCGCATCCAGCTACGCCATGCGGGAGCTGGGCATCCCCTTCGCGGGCCTGTTCGGCGCGTGCAGCACGATGGCCGAGGCGCTGGGCCTCGGCGCGGCGCTGTGCAGCGCCGGGATGGCCGACGGCCTGCTGGCCATGACGTCCAGCCATTTCTGCGCGGCAGAGCGCCAGTTCCGCACGCCGCTGAGCTACGGTGCGGTGCGGACGCCCACGGCCCAGTGGACAGCTACAGCGGCGGGGGCCTGTCTGCTGCGGCCTGCGGGCGAGGGGGTGCAGCTCTGTGCCGTCACCTTCGGGCGGGTGCAGGACTATAAGATAAAAGACATCAACAACATGGGCGCGGCCATGGCCCCTGCGGCTGCAGCCACCCTTCTGCACTACCTGAAGGACACCGGCAGCGCTCCGGAGGACTTCGACCGCATCTACACCGGCGACCTCGGCCATGTGGGGAGCCAGCTCCTCCGCGACCTGCTGGCGGCGGAGGGACTGCTGCTCAAGAACCATGTGGACTGCGGCTGCATCCTCTACGATGCCGCCGAGCAGACCGTGAAGAGCGGCGGCTCCGGGCCGGGCTGCAGCGCCTCCGTCCTCTGCGGGCATATCCTGCCCCGCCTCGAGCGGGGGACGCAGAAGCGGGCGCTCTTTATCGCCACCGGCGCACTGATGAGCCAGACGACCTTTTTGCAGAAGGAGAGCATCCCGGCCATTGCCCATCTTGTGGAGCTGCGCAGCCCGCAGCAGAAGGAGGAAAACGGATGAATTACTTCTGGGCCTTCGTGGTGGGCGGCGGCATCTGCGTCATCGGCCAGCTGCTCATCGACCTCACCAGCCTGACCCCGGCCCGCATCCTGACGGGCTATGTGGTGGCGGGCGTCATCCTCTCGGCGGCGGGGTGGTACGGGCCGCTGGCGGAGTTCGCAGGCTGCGGGGCCACCGTGCCCCTGCTGGGGTTCGGGCATCTGCTGGCCAAGGGGGTGCGGACCGCCATCGAGGAGGAGGGGGCCATCGGCATCCTCACCGGAGGGCTGACGGCTGCGGCTGCGGGCATCACGACGAGCCTTGTGTGCGGGGTGGTGTGCTCGTGGGTGGGAAAGAGCCATGACCAGAACTAGAAAAACATCCCGGTCTCGCGCCGGGATGTTTTTCTGTGCGCGGCGGGCCGTTTCGGCTCGTTTTTCGCCCGGAGTGCGTTATATTGGGGGAAAAGGAGGCAGGAAGCATGAGACAGGAAACACAGTGGACGACCATCTTCTGGGAGGGCTGGACGGCGCAGGCGCTCTGCGCGGCGGCGGTGTTCTGGCCCGGCAGCGCGGCGCTGCGATACCCGGCGGTGCTCTGGCCGGGGCTGGCCCTTGCAGCGGCAGTCCCTGCCGTCTGGGCCGGGTGGTGGATGCTGGCCCAAAGGCCGAAGCCGCTGCCGGAGGAGGTGGTGATGGAAAAGCGGGGGAAGATACATATCGTCACGGAGGAGGTTTTTCTTTAGGTGGGTGTGCGCGCTGGTGGCGCGGGGGTAGAGTGCTGTTGCGGTAAGGCTAAGTTCTCTTTTGCGTGCCAAAAGAGAACCAGAAAAGCAC
>ENA-OVFS01000434-OVFS01000434.1-human-gut-metagenome-genome-assembly--contig:-NODE-434-length-44284-cov-8.526939_pt1 | contig 44284 bp, 35 predicted proteins | sample MGYA00237763_ERZ505405 | MGnify/ENA primary metagenome ERZ505405 (study PRJEB26158, sample SAMN06016401) | human gut metagenome | biome: human gut; feature: ankylosing spondylitis patient; material... | reverse complement strand
TAAAAATAGCTGAAAACAGAATTGGTGGTAGACAATCATTCATGCGTTTGTCGTGCACTCTCTCGGTTAATCGTTGTTCTTTTCCTGAATATGCAGTATAATATTTAAATCACACCGCAATGAAACGGCAGGTCGGCGCTGAAAATGCGCCGGCCTGCCGGACGGTTGCAGACTATTAAGATTCATGGAGGTTCACACGATGGTCAGAAACACTGAAACTGCTTTTGTTCCAAATCTGCGCGGAGGCGACGGAACGATCGAGATCCGTCATATCTTAAACAAGGATGAGCTCATGGGACACGCGTCCATGTACGCCCACGTGATCATCCCGGCCCACGCCAGCATCGGATTCCACCAGCATGTGGAAAACACCGAGCCGTACTACGTTCTCAAGGGAAAGGGAATCTTTGAGGACAACGATCACACTGAGACCGAGATCCACCCGGGCGATGTCTGTGTCATCGAGGTTGGCCAGAGCCACGCGATCAAAAATCCTTTTGATGAGCCGCTTGAGATCATGGCACTTGTGATCAATGAGCGTGGAAAAGAGATCTAAACCCGCGCGTCCCAGTCCATCCGAAGCAGGAACACGATAAAGATGATCGAACTCAGCGTCCACGTCAGCGGGTACGCTGAGGAGATCGTCCGGAAGACGGGAATGATCCGGATCGCGATCGTCACGTAGAGCACGCGGATACCGCACCAGCAGATCAGCATCGTGAACATCGGGACAATGGATTTTCCCACGCCGCGGAGTACTCCCGTCGCGCAGTTGGAAAACGCCAGCAGAAAGAAAAACAAGGCAACCGTTCTTCCGTGGATCGTTCCGAATTCGATCGCTTCCGGCACATCCACAAAGATCCGAAGCAGGATCGGAACCCAGATAAAAAGACAGATCCCTACAAGCTCCGCCATCGCCATTCCGAACGCCACACCCATCACGGAACCTTTCTTCGCGCGGTCCGCTTTCCCGGCACCGAGATTCTGGCTCACAAAGGTTGTCAGAGCCATGGACATGCTCATGATCGGAAGAAAGGCAATCCCCTCAAGCTTCGCGAAGGCCCCCTGTCCGGAGATTGCAAAAGCTCCGAAGGTATTGATATTTGACTGGACCACAAGATTTCCGACACTGATCACGGAGTTCTGGAGTCCCGTCGGAAGTCCCTGTGTGATCACCTGACGGATCATGGAGCCATTGAAGCGAAGCTCCTTAAAATGGATCGTCGCAGCCCCTCCATCCTTCACCATGCGGATCATGCATAATAAAACACTCAATCCCTGGGCGATCACCGTGGCAACAGCAGCGCCTGCGGCACTCCACTGAAATCCCGCCACAAAGATCAGATCCAGGATCATATTCACTACAGAAGAAAAGATCAGATAATACAGGGGATGGACACTGTCCCCCACTGCCCTCATGATGTTCATGCAGATATTGTACATGATGACGGTGGAGACACCGGCAAAATAGATTCCGAAGTACAGTCTCGCCTCCACCATCACGCTGTCCGGCGTGTTGAGCCAGCCGAGAAGGATCGGAACAAAAAACAAACCGATGAGCGTCGCGAAAACCGAGAACACGATTCCCAGAAGAAAGTTTGTGTGTACCGCGCACCGTAATTTTTCCTCATCCTGTGCCCCGAAGTATTTCGAGATCACGACACCGCCGCCCACAGCGATCCCGGCAAAAAACGTGATCACCGACATATTCACATTCGATGATAAGCTCACCGCCGCGAAGGCATCATTGCTCGCGAAATTTCCGACGACCCAGGCATCCGCCATATTGTAAAGCTGCTGTAAAAGCTGTCCTAAAAAGATTGGGATCATAAACCTGAAAAGTCCTCGTCCGATCGGACCTTCTGTCAGATTCCCATCCTTCTTCCCACTACCGGCTCCTGCCCTTTTCCGGACTAATCCCATGCCATTTCCTCCCTCAGTATCAGACCATTCGTCCTTCATATGCTTCAGGTATTGTCCGCATAGTACGGACTTTTGTCGTTTAAGTGACACATTGTAACTAAAATAATCGTATCATGTATGACCAGGGATGTCAAGTGACGGAACGGTCCCTGATCTTATGAAAACCAAAGGAGACTTTTCTTATGCCGCAGATCAAAAAAATCACTGATCTCACAGCGCCGGAACTCGATCTTTTTTCCAGATATTCCGAGTCCCAGCTTTTCCATATCAACGAACCGAAACCGGGGATCTTCATCGCAGAAAGCCCGAATGTGATCGAGCGCGCCCTCAATGCCGGGTATGAACCGCTCGCTGTCCTCATCGAAGAAAAACAGGCCGACGACCTGATCCCGAAGCTCTTTTTTGCTTACCCGGAGCTTCCTGTGTACACCGCAAAATTCGATCTACTGACAAATCTCACCGGCTTTGCCTTAACCCGCGGCCTGCTCTGCGCCATGAAGCGAAAGATCCTGCCGTCTGTGGCGGAGATCTGTGAGGGAAAACACCGGATCGCTGTCCTTGAGAATGTCATGAATCCCACAAATATCGGGGCGATCTTCCGCTCTGCCGCGGCCCTTGGAATGGACGCGGTGCTCCTGACCTCCGGCTGCAGCGATCCCCTCTACCGGAGAGCCGCCAGAGTCAGCATGGGAACCGTCTTCCAGATTCCGTGGACCTTTTTTCCGAAAAACGCGGATCTCTCCTGCGGCGGACTTGAAGCGCTCCGATCTTTAGGGTTTCAGACGGCTGCCATGGCACTGAAGGAAGATTCCGTTTCCATTGATGATCCGAAGCTTCTGGCTGCTGAAAAACTCGCCGTGATCTTAGGCACCGAAGGGGACGGCCTCGCCTCCGCAACCATCGGCGGGTGCGATCATACGGTCATGATCCCGATGGCCCATGGGGTAGATTCGCTGAATGTGGCGGCAGCCAGCGCAGTGGCATTCTGGGAGTTGACGAAAAACAGAAAGGATATGATATCATGAAAAAACACGCATTATTCTGCATGGTTCTTGCAGGTACTCTTATGGTCGGTGGATGCGGTCAAAAAGCTGCTGACTCCACCACTGCCACCGCGCAGGTGACCGAAACGTCCGACTCCGCTCCGGCTGACAAACCGGACGGTGCTCCGGGCGATAACTCCGATAAACCCGGAAATCCGCCGGACGGGGCTCCGGGAAGCATGGACGGAAAGCAGGCACCGCCGGACGGCGGGAACGGAGGTCCGGGAGGTCCCGGAGGCCCGTCCGGACAGAGTGCTGCTCCGACATCCTACAAGGCAGTCTCAAGCTACTCCACCGATACTGAGGAGGATGGGAAGACCTACACTTCCACAGGAGCTGATGAGAGCGCAGTCCTCGTCACCGACGGCGCGACCGTCACCTTAAAAAATTTCACGATGGACCGCAACTCCGCTGACAGCACCGGAGGCGATAGCTCCAGCTTTTACGGAACCGGTGCCGCGGCACTTGCCGCCAACGGCAGCCTGACACTGACCGGCGGCACCATCACTACCGATGCAAAAGGCGGTGCAGGTGTCTTCAGCTACGGCAACGGCAATGTCACCGTATCCGACACCACCATCACCACAAAGCAGGATACCTCCGGCGGTATTCATGTGGCAGGCGGCGGCACACTCACTGCCACGAACCTCACCGTTGAGACAAACGGTGAATCCTCCGCGGCGATCCGGAGCGACCGCGGCGGCGGTACCATGACCGTCGATGGCGGTACCTACACCTCCAGGGGAACCGGCTCCCCGGCAGTCTACTCTACCGCCGACATTACCGTCAACAACGCGGCGCTCACTGCTGAAAACTCTGAGGCTGTCTGCATTGAGGGGCTGAACTCCCTTTCTCTCACAAACTGTTCTCTCTCCGGAAACATTCCGGAAAATGAACAGAATGACTGCGACTGGACCGTCATCCTCTATCAGAGCATGTCCGGTGACTCAGAAGTCGGCGAAAGCAAATTTTCCATGGATGGCGGCAGCCTGACCTCCTTAAACGGCGGCCTCTTTTATACGACAAACACGGAGAGTTCCTTCTATCTTAAGAATGTGGATATCACCTACTCCCCGTCCAATAACTTTTTCTTAAAATGCACAGGAAATGCCAACAAACGCGGCTGGGGCCAGTCCGGAAATAATGGTGCCGACTGCACCTTTACCGCAGATTCCCAGGAAATGAGCGGCGATATCCTCTGGGACAGCATCAGCAATCTGAATCTGAAGCTCACAAACGGCACCATCTTGACAGGCGCCATCCTTCAGGATGAGACAAATGCCGGTGACGGCGGTAACGGAACCTGCGACGTCACCATCGACGCCCTCTCCGCCTGGACCGTAACCGGAAACAGCACCGTCACCTCCCTCACCTGTAACGGCTCCATCACAGGCGATGACGGCAAAAGCGTGACGATCGCCGGCACAGACGGCACTGTATTTGTGCAGGGTACTGGCAAATATACGATCACGACCGGTTCCTACAACGAATAATCATATAATCAAGCTCTTTGGAAAAGGCAGAGCAGCTGACGCCCAAGCGTCAGCCCTCTGCCCTTTTGTTGTCATATAAGTTCACATATTGCACCCACGTCCGAAGCCTGTCTGGCGCGTACCTTCCGCCAAGTTGAAACTCCTGACACTACATTACTCCACCTCCATCGACGCATCCTTCAATCTGCAGTACAAATTGGAGTCCCCACTCTCCGTATATGTTTCAAAGGTCCCCTCAACGTTCACATCTGCATTCTCTTCCGGATACTCATCTGGATAAGCATGGGATCCGTCATCCCACACAAACTCCATTCCCTGGGCACAGCATGCCGTGGCATCCTGGATAATACAGTAATGGTAATACTTTTTCGTGTCTTCCGAATAGACCGTATAATAGATTCCCTCCATCCGGAATGTCTTTCCTTCATATTTTTCCGGCTCCATCATCATCTGATAGACCGTGGCATAGACCATATCACTGCTCATCTCCGTAAGGTCGTAATCGACGGTGCTGATATTGTTGGCAAAAGCCGCTGTTTCCCCACTTTGTGTGTCTTCAGGGCTATTTCCATTTTCCAGTGATTCTTTGTCTTCCGTACCTTTCACCTTTCCATTATCCTGACCGACTCCTGATACGCTTTCTGCTGTCCTGCTCTCCAGAACACCACTCACGGAATTTTCTTTATTATAATTCCCCGTGTTCGCGCTCCCTGCCGACTTCGTCTCCCCGGCGCATCCAGTAAGCAGGAGTATACTTGATACGAGCAGTAACACCGGAAAGCGGAAGTCCCATCGGAAGGACCACATGGGGTTTTGTTCACAACCATGACGGTACTGAATCGTTGTATTTTTTCTTTTTCTCTTCATGCTCATGACCTCCCCACTATTTTCCCAGCCAGACAGCTGATCCCAAACGCGAGCATATCCGCCGCAACTATGGTAGATCCCACCGGTGTTCCCGCAAGGATCGAAACAAGAATCCCAAGAAACGCGCAGATGACCGAAAGGATCACCGAGCACACGGTAACACGCAGGAATGTATGAAAGATCCGCATCGCCGACAGCGCCGGAAAGATCACCAGCGCCGAGATCAGAAGCGATCCCACAAGATTCATCGCAAGAACGATGATCACCGCCGTGATGACCGCGATCAGAAGATTATAAAGATCAGTCTTCATTCCGGTCGCTTTCGCAAAGGTCTCATCAAATGTCACGCAGAAAATCTTATGATAGAACAGTACAAAAACAGCAAGTACCACCACCGAAAGGACACAACAGAGTCTCACCTGCCCTCCCGTCAGCGTCAGAATCGATGTGGACCCAAACAAGGTACTGCAGACATCGCCGGAAAGATTTGGTCCGGTGGAAAAAATGTTCATTAAAAGGTACCCGAATGCTAATGCTCCCACCGAAATCATGGCGATCGCTGCATCTCCCTTGATTTTCGTATTCTGCCCTGTCCTTAGAAGCAGAATCGCGCAGATCACCGTGACCGGCAGGATAAATACCATATTATTCGTAAAATTCAGGACAGATGCCACCGCCATCGCGCCAAATGCCACATGGGAAAGCCCGTCTCCGATATAGGAAAACCGTTTCAACACCAGCGTGACCCCCAACAGGGAGGAACATAACGCGATCAGAACTCCCACCACCAGGGCGTACCTCACAAACGGATACTGAAAATATAACTGTAATTTTTCTATCATAAGCTGCATAATTTTAATCCCACTTTCTCTCGGCTTCCTGCAGACATGATCCCAGGATTGATGTCCGCGAGATACTCCTGCTTTGTTCCATAAAACATGGATTTTCCGATATGAAGGATATGACTGGCATACTGCAGGGCTGCCCGGATATCATGAGTGATCATAATGATCGTGATCTCATCCTCATAATTCAGCCGTTCAATCAGGCGGTACATCTCCTCAGACGCGTTTGGATCCAGACCGGATACCGGCTCATCGAGGAACAGAAGCTTTCCTGTCGCGCAGAGAGCCCGGGCTAACAAAACTCTCTGCTGCTGCCCACCGGAAAGTTCGCTGAAACATCTCTCTGCCAGCCCGATGATCTCCATTTTTTCCATCATCTCCACCGCGCATGCTTTTTCCTTTTTGCTGTAAAACGGCCGGAGACCGCAGCGCGGCTGGCATCCGGAGAGAACAATCTCTCTCACAGATGCCGGAAAATCCTTTTGAATGCCTGTCTGCTGCGGCAGATATCCGATCTCATTTTCTGTCAGCCCGTCCCCAAGAAGGATCTTCCCGCTTACAGGCGGCAGTAAATGAAGCAGTGTCTTCATAAGCGTAGACTTTCCCGCCCCGTTCTCTCCGACAATGCACAGATATTCTCCTCTGTTGATCGAAAAATTCAGGTTCTTTAGAATTGCTCTGTTGTCGTATCCTACCGATAAATTCTGACAGGTCATTTGTGCCATGATATTTGCTCCTACTGTAATGCTTCTTTTAATACTTCCAGGTTCTTTTCCATGGCGGAAAGATATGTCTCTCCGTTAGCAATATCGTCCGATGTCGTCGACTGCATGGAATCCAGTGTCAGGATCTTCTGATCCTTTGTCGCCGTATTCTCAATGATCGTCTTTGCGATCTTCTGGTCGGATTTTTCGATGGTCATAATGTTTTTCAGTCCAAGCTCATCGACCTTCTTTGCGAGGAATGAGATCGTCTCAAAGCTTGCCTCACTCTCCGCTGAACAACCAGCAAATGCCGCGTAATAGCTTAATCCATAATCATCGACAAGATAACGGAACGGGAAACGGTCACCGAAAAGAAGTGTTTTCTGTTTTGCGTTGTCCACTGGCTCCTGATACTGTGCGTTAAGGTCATCCAGTTTTTCTTCATACGCAACCATGTTTGCGTCATAAATATCCGCTCGTTCCGGATCGATTTCCTCAAGCGCCTCTGCGATCGCGTTGCAGAGCTGCTTTGTATTTTTAAGAGAAAGCCATACATGCTCATCGTACTCTTTCTCCTCATGCTCCAGCATATCCTCTTTGATCTCATCTGCAGTCATGTCTGCTGGATAATAAGTCGGCCAGTTGTCCATCTCCTCGGAAAGGGCATCAAAGCTCTCGTTTCCTGCGTATATGTGGAAGTGTTCAGCCTTTCCAGGGGCGATTCCATGATCGCTGAACTGGACATATCTCGGCGCCTCGTCAGATCCGCTTGTCTTCTCGAAGAAATAGCGCACACCTCTGCTGCCGGACTTATAATCGTAAATCTGGTATCCCCGGTACTCATAGGTACCTTTTGCAGCATTTCCGTCTTTCGTAAATTCCATTGTGCCGTTTGCACCATCAATTACAATTTTCTCGACATCCGTCTTATATCCTGTCTCATAATACTGTTTATACTCTTCCTCAGTCTTCTCCCCGGATTCCGCTTTTTTCTTCATCACTTCATTAAGATCTCCGTTTTCAAGGTATGGGTATACCGACTGCCAGTCCCCAGTCCAGTCTTCAAGGCTCCGATCCTGTACGTCGCTGTCAGCAAAATGGGAATATCCGTGGTTATGTCCCTCCTCATTCTGCATTCCCGGCATCGCCTCTTCCGTCTTGATCGTATCTTTCAATACATCGAGAAGGTTAATGACCTTCATGTCCTTATTGACCGCTTCCTTTAAAGCACCATCAACCCATGTATCGGATTCTCCCCCGACATACACGAAGAGATCACAGTCGGAGATCTTCATAATATCTTCCGCCGTAGGCTGATAACTGTGCAGATCCACACCATTATCAAGAAGCAGTTTCAGATCCATATTGGAAGCTTCATCTCCAGCGATCTGCTTTACCCAGTCATATTCCGGAAAGATCGTCGTCACGACCCTGATCTGTTTATTCTCTGATACTGCCTGTTCTGTTGTTTCTTCCTGTGATACAGCAGCTTCTGTTATTTCTGAATTTTTCTGTCCGCAGCCAGAAAGGCTGAGTGCGGTCAGGGCAGCGAATGCCGCCATTGATAATTTTAATCTATTTTTCTTCATGAATAAAACCTCTTATTTCTGTAATTGTCAATACCTCTTCACGATCTCACAAAAATCGTTGTTACTGCTCGTTCTTTACGTATATAGCAACGATTTGTCTGGATTATGATGATATCTGATATATTGAAATCCATATTTTTTAAAATTAGGCACACGAAAGAAAGGTATGTTTTTTACAAAACACCCCCCTGTCTGATACCAAAGAGATTTTATTCAATCATTCAGTCTTACCTTTTGTCTGATCAGGGACATTGCCGGAATCTGGCAGAAATCCCATGCATGTGCTGCAAGAATACATGTAAATATGACAAATGTTCCATCTGGCAGATCTGCCCCAGTTCCAAGGTATTTAATCGTCTGCTCCACCTGACGCACACAGGCACATATTGGGCAGTCTTCCCCTGTACAGATGTGATTTTCTTCCTTTGCAACATAGAATAGAGAGAACCATGTGACCAGAATAAACATCACACACAGAATCATCGCAGATCTTTTTCTCGTCCTTGTACTCATGCTTCTCTCCTTTCCTGAAAAACTGTCTGTATGACACTTTTCATCTTGTAATACTATACAAATTTTTCATTTCTGCATTTCTCACAGATTCCATAGAAAACAATCCTAAATGGATCCACCTCAAATCCATGGTCTTTTATCATATGCTGTCGAAGTTTTTCTACTTCTTCGCAGTGCAAGTGGATCAGCCTTCCGCACTTCTCGCATTTGCAGTGATAACACGGTTCCTGATTTTTCCGGGAATGCTCACCCATATACTCAAAGCAGGCACTGCTGGTTCCATCGACCACATACTTCGCGACCGTACCGTCCTCCACCAGTCGTTCCAGATGGCGATATACGGTCGTCGTTCCAATGGCGATGCCTTTCTGGGCAAGTGCGTCACAGATCTCATTCACCGTAACATGTCTGCCCTTAACCGATTCCAGAAAGGTAAGAAGTTCAGTCATTTGTTTCGTTCTGTACTGAAGCTTTCCCATACCGAATCCCTCCTTCAATTTGAAAACCTCTTTCAAATTAGCACAAGTTTATTTTCATGTCAAGTATAATTTGAAAATCATTTCCAATTTTAATCTGATGTGCAGGCATGCCCTCTTGAATCCTTTGTTTGATATTTTTTTAACAATTTCTTCCATTTTTGTTGTATATACAACATACATTTTATTTTGGTTATGCTATACTAAGCCCATCGCATAGCAAACCAAGTAACTGTTCAGTGCCTCACAGTTACATGCAAAAATCCATTCCAAATCGGCTTCGCCGATGGGATTTTTGCCTTCAAGCCTGTGTTTTATTACGGTCAGCGCAGCGAGTGCGCAGACCTACTGAACAGTTACCAAACCAACACCATTTTGCAAATACAGGAGGTACCCCATATGACTCAGACCATCAACCCAAGAAAAGCAGCGATCATCGGCTGCGGCTTCGTTGGCTCCGCCACTGCCTTCACTCTTATGCAGAGCCGCCTTTTCTCCGAGCTCGTCCTTTTAGACGCCAACGAAGCGAAAGCCGACGGCGAGGCAAAGGATATCGCCCACGGGATCCCCTTCGCCGGTCAGATGAAGATCTATGCCGGAACCTACGATGACATCGCCGACTCCGCCATCATTATCATCACCGCCGGTGCCAATCAGAAACCAGGCGAAACAAGATTGGATCTCGTCCATAAAAACGTAGCCATCTATAAAAGCATCATTCCGGAGATCTCCAGACGCGGCTTTCAGGGCATTCTCCTCATCGTCTCCAACCCGGTAGACATCCTGACCTACACGGCCCTGAAGCTCTCCGGCTTCCCTGAAAACCGTGTCATCGGTTCCGGCACGGTCTTAGACACTGCCCGCTTAAAATATGCCTTAAGTGAACATTTAGGTGTCGACAGCCGCAGCGTCCACTCCTTCATCATCGGTGAACATGGTGACAGCGAGATCGCCGCGTGGAGCAGTACCAACGTATCCGGAATCCCGTTAAACACCTTCTGTGAGATGCGCGGCCACTATAACCATGATGCCGCCATGGACCGCATCGCCGAAGAGGTAAAAAACAGCGCCTACGACATTATCTCCAAAAAACAGGCCACCTACTACGGGATCGCCATGAGCGTCAAACGGATCTGCGAATGCATCATCCGAAACGAACGCTCCATTCTCCCGATCTCCTCCATGATGCATGGAGAATACGGGATCAGCGGCATCTCCCTCAGCATGCCGGCGATCGTAGGACTCAACGGGATCGAGACCCACGTTCCGATCTCACTGGACGCAGATGAAGCAGAAAAACTCCGGGAATCCGCCGAGACCCTGAAAAAAATAGCTGCAGAGCTTGATCTCTCCGCAGCCATCAGCTAACCTTATATCATCTGCCGGGCGCGGCAACGACAGATTTTTAACCTAACAAGGGGAAACACGCTTCGCGAGTTTCCCCTTGTTATCGCGACAGTCGCCAAGGTCTCGCGCAAGCGCGAACTATGGCTCGTTGTTCGCGTAAAGATGCAGGTTGTCACAAACAGCCGCGTGAGGCACGAAAATGTGCCAAGTCACATTCTTTTTTTACAACTACTGTAATTCCGCGTAATCCTCCGGCAAAAACCGGTGGTAGATCAGGTGACAGCCCTCATCCTTAAAACAGTAATAATACCGGTCCGGAATCCCATCCGCAAAGTAGAAGACCCAGTCGAAATCTCCATCTTCGATCTTCTCAAACACCGGCTTTGCGGACCACTGACGGAAGAGTTCTCTGATCTCCTCAAGACTGCATCCATGCGTCCCGACAAGATCCACCAGATCCTGAATAAATTCCCGCCCTTTCATCTGCTCATGCACATAGACACTTCCGGTCTCCGGAATCAGAAAACAGAACCGGTCTCCCTTCGCCGTCACGCGGACTTCTCCCAATGTCTCCGTCATATGCGCCCCAAAACCGTTCAGACGCACCTTCATCTCCTCCGCCGTATCCTCACTCCCGAAAAAGTGGTTCAGCGTAGACACCGGATAATAAAGCCGTATCACTTCCGGCCGGAATCCCAGCTTCGCCTGCTGCTCCTTCACCAGATCGATCAGATTCTCTTCCAGTCTTCGAAATCCCATCCTGCCAAATTCTCCTTCTTTTTACGCCTTCACATCAAATACATCAGCAACATCACAGAGCAGCTTGCGGATCTCAAGATGCTGCGGACATACCTTCTCGCACTTTCCGCACTTGATACAATCCGACGCTTTTCCGTTGTTCCGTGTATGGACCCCATAATAGACATTTGAATTTGTATTCTGGTAGATCTTCTTCGCGTTCATGCACGCAAACAGATCCGGGATCGAAATCTTCTTCGGACATCCGTCGACACAATAGCGGCATCCGGTACACGGGATCAGGTTCTTTCCGCGGAAGATCTCGCGCACCTTCTCGACCGCCTTCATCTCCCTCTCGTCAAGGGGCCTGAAGTCCTTCATGAAACTCACATTTTCCTTCATCTGCTCCAGACTGCTCATACCGGAAAGGACCATCATGATACCCGGGAATCCCGCCGCGTAACGGATCGCATAGGTAGCCGGACTGCCGCCGTGAAGCTCCTCAAAGACCGCCTTCGCGTCATCCGGAAGATTCGCAAGACTTCCGCCGCGGACCGGTTCCATAACGATCACCTGTTTTCCATGCTTTCTGCAGATCTCATAGCATTTCCCGGCCTGAACTGCCGGATCGTCGAAATCTGCATAGTTAAACTGGATCTGGACGACTTCGATCTGCGGATACTCCGTTAAGATCTGCTCAAGGACCTCCGCGCGGTCATGGAAAGAAATTCCAAAGTGGCGGATCTTCCCCTCTTCCTTAAAGGTTAAAGCCGTCTCATACGCATGGCATTCCTTAAACTTCGGATAGTTTCCCATTCCCTGGGCATGCATCAGATAGAAATCAAAATAGTCTACACCGCAGCGCTCCAGCTGTGACTCAAAAAACGGGCGGATGTCCTCTTCCTTCTCAAAATAAGCGGCCGTCAGCTTATTTGTAAGAATGTAGCTCTCCCTCGGATAACGACTCGTCAGGCAGTTTTTGACCGCAAGCTCACTTCTCTCACCGATGTAGCCGTGAGCCGTATCAAAGTAGTTGAAGCCCTGATCCAGAAAATAATCCACCATCTGGGAAACCTGCGCCTCATCGATCTCTTCCCCAATCATAGGGAAACGCATACATCCGAAACCAAAATTCTTTTTAATCTTATCCATGCTGCTCTCCTTTTCTGAATAGATCCGGCACGGGCGGTGAACGTCTTCACCGTTGCATCCCGATCATACTCCCGCATTCTCTCCGGCTGATCCGTCGTCCACTTTTCACGGTCCGGCAACGGCCGCTGCTGCATTAAGTAACATCTTGTAACTTATTTTGATGATAGCATACGCCCACTCCCTTGTCAAGCGAATGAAAATCAATTATAATGATGATAGCATACTATCTGCGGTCAGTTTAAACTAACTTTCAGATTTCTACCGGCCGACCGGATCCTATTGATCGCCGGGAACTACATCAGACCTTCAGGAGGTGAATTCCATGACAGATTTCGTGCGAGCGCGAAGTGAAGAACAGAAACAGGCCAGAATGGCTGAAATCAAGGCCGCGGCGGACGAGCTCTTCTGCTCTGTCCCCTACCAGGAGATCACCCTCTCCACCATTGCCGGAAAGCTGTCCTGGACGCGGGCAAACCTCTATAAATATGTAACGACGAAGGAAGAGATCTATCTTGAGATCTGCTCCGATAAAATGCAGTCCTATTTTGACGATCTGTTCGCAGCATTTCCCAATGAGAAGCCATTTACCCCGGATCAATGGGCTGCTACCTGGGCAGATGTCCTGAACGCGCACCGTGACTATCTCCGCTACAGCGATATCCTCTGTACGATTATCGAGGTCCATGTTACTGCATGCCGCCTTGCCAGCTTCAAAACAAGCTACTATGCACACCGTAATGCCTTTGTCAGGCTCATGGAAGTCCGTCTCGGCCTTAGCTCCCATGATGCCAGTGAAGTCTTCCTCTCCGTCCTGTACCATGCTGCCGGTCTATGTGGAAGCTGCCACTCCAATCCGGTTATGCTGGAGGCTATGAAAATAGCCGGAATCCCATATAAAAAACGTGATTTCCGGCTCAACATGTATGAATTTATCCGAATGAACCTCTGGTACTATCTCTCCGGTCCTGCCGGAGAAAATTTCTGCGTCATACCGTAAGAATATAGCACCAGACCGGAAGTGTGATCAGTGAGACGACCGTCGAAAAGACAACGATCTTCGTTGCAAGGCGATCGTCTTTTCCATATTTGACTGCGAGAACGACGCTCGTGCTGGCTGCCGGCATCGCAGACAGGATCACACAGACCGCTGTGATCAGCTGATCAATGTGAAACAGGCGACAGCCCGCCAGAACGATGACAGGAATCAGGAACAGCCTGATAAACGTGTAGTAATAAACTTCTCTCGTGAACACCTCTTTAAACGGGATTTCCGCGAGCGTACACCCGATCAGAAGCATCGCGCAGAACGTATTCGCCCCGGCGATCGTCCGGACTGTCTGGTTTACAAATCCGGGAAGCTGGAACTGGGATACTAAAAGTACCATGCCGGTAAAAATCCCGATGATGCACGGATGTGTCACGACCTTCTTTAAAAGCTCTTTCTTCGTCGGCGCCTCCGTAAAATAAGTGAGTCCCACCGACCACATAAAGATTCTCGTCGGGATCGTGTAGACCGCCGCATACATGATTCCCAGATCTCCGAAGATTCCCTCAGCGATGGCATTTCCAAGGATGCCCGCATTTGAGACGATCGTCGCGTACTGCAAAACCTTTTTGCTCTCCTCGCTCCAGCCCGGATACAGCACACGGCTTAAAAGATTCGAAAAGATCTGGATCAGAAACGAGATCACGATCACTTCCAGCGTCAGCTTCAGAATATTCATACTGAACTCCATCTGGAACGATTTCACAATGCTCGCGGGAAGCGTCACATTCATCACGAGACTGCTGAGCAGCGCCTTCCCGCTCTTATCGATCATCCCGCTCTTCCTGAGATACCATCCCAGCGCAAGGATGCAGAACATCATTCCCTGCATATTAAACAAACTTGTAAAATCCATCACGTACTCCTTTATTACAAACTGACGTTATTGTACTGCTTCCCCTCCGATCTTGTCAATCTCTTCACTTTCACCATTCTATCCCCTTTCTGCCTGCCCGTCCGGATATAAAATCTTGTCACCGTTCCCTATCAGTGGTACAATAACCCCAATTTATACCATCTCACAAAGGAGGGCACAATATGGAAACCAACATCAAAGTAAGAAACGCAAAATTATCCGACGCTCCGAGAATTCTTGAGATCTACACCTATTATGTAGAGAACACCGTAATCACCTTTGAATACGATGTCCCTTCCCTTGAAGAATTCGAGAACCGCATGATCGATATCATGAAAAAATATCCTTATCTCGTCATCGAACGTGACGGCAGGATCGAAGGCTACGCTTACGCCCATCCTTTCGTCGGCCGCGCCGCCTACGACTGGGCCAGTGAGCTCACGATCTATCTGGATCACAATGCGAAAAAATGCGGGCTTGGCAGAAAACTCTATGAAGCTCTGGCTGAGCGGCTCAAAGCCATGGGCGTTCTGAATCTTTACGCCTGCATCGGATACCCGAAGGTTGAGGACGAGTATTTAAATAAGAACAGTGCTCAGTTCCATGAACATCTTGGGTTCCGGCTTTGCGGGACTTTTGAGAACTGTGGGTATAAGTTTAACCGGTGGTACGATATGATCTGGATGGAGAAGATCATTGGGGAACATACAGACGACCAGGCACCAGTAAAACCTTACTCCTACACCGAGTAATCTATTGAAAGATACGCGCAGGGAGGGCCTGGGGCGCAGACACTTGAGGGATTCCGGGAGGGTTCCTCTAAGCTTGCCGAAGAATGCTAAGGACGGAGGACATGTGCCACAACTCGCTTCGCTCAGACAAGTGGCACATGTCCTCCAACGCATTCTCCGGCGAGCCAAGAGGAAGCCAGGCCCTCCCTGCGCTGTGTATTGGCTGAATTAAGAAAGAAATTACTGACTCTCTCTGCTTTTGTGTCCTGTGCTTAATTGCTTTCTCCATACTGAAAATTAACTGGATAAAGAACGTAATTACAAACACTTTTCATTCATGTGGTCTATATCTGGAGTCTTCTCTGCACTATATACTGGTTAGATAAAGAAAAGGGCTTGCACATCTTGTTTTAGCACGCTACAATGGTAAACGTTCGATTTTGACATAATATAAGCTTACAGGAGATGTGACATGAATACAAATGAACGAACTGACAAGCGCCCTATCTGGCGCGGTGAACTTGCCCTTCTTATTGTGATTTTGATCAACAGTTTCGGTGTTGTCTTAATGCTGGACTCCGGTGCCGGAATTTCGGCGATCTCCAGCGTTCCGTACGCTTTTTCTGAATCCTTCCCGGCTCTGACGCTCGGAACCTGGACTTATATTTTTCAGGGAATTCTCGTAGCGGCCCTCATGATCTTACGGAAAAAGTTTGTTCCTACATACCTCTTCAGCTTCGTTGTAGGCTTCGCCTTCAGTAAGATGTTAGATGTATATAAGACCGCCCTCGCGGGCCTCACGATGGGGATCGGATACCAGATCGTCTATTTTATCGTGAGCTATCTCGTCATCTGCCTCGGAATCGCCCTCTCCAACCGCAGCGGACTTCCGATCATCCCGACAGACCTCTTTCCGAGAGAAATGGCCGATATTCTGAAGATTCCATATTCCAGAGTCAAGATCACCTTCGACGTGACCTGCCTCGCCGTGACCGCAGGACTGACTTTCTGTTTTCTCGGTCATATCAAAGGTCTTGGAATCGGAACGATCCTCGCCGCATTTACGATGGGTAAGGTCATCGGCATGATAGGCAATATACTGGATAAACACTTCCGGTTTGTGTCATTCCTCACAGAACGCAGCAAAGTATGACCTACTTCCTGATATTGAAAGATCTACCTCTTGTGTATCTTTCAATATCACGCACACAGGTAATGTACCTCAGACCACAGCTATCCATTAGCCTCTATATAAAAGCCGCCTTAACGTTTTCTTCCATAAATTCTATCGCTACGAGAACGCAGACGGCTTTTTCTAATCTGCTGTTCATAACACACAGTAGATTTTCCTTCTAAAAAATTGCATAAACATAATTTCTTCTAGAAACTTTATGCAAAACAATATTGCAATCATTACCCATATATTCCTTGCACCATATTGCTATCAATTAAATACTTCTTATTATGTCATTTGCTGTCCCATCGTATCAGGAGTCCATTTTATTCCAATATCTTCAGGTGGAATCTTCTTTGTTTTATATACAAAAGCTACACTATACTTTGCCCTAGTAACTGCCACATAAAACTTTGAAAGACTTCCTTCTTTCATATCTCTCGATTTTCCCGATAGCCAATTTAGCATCGGTTGTGTCGGATATATCAAAACCCTATCGAAAGTAAGCCCCTTTGCTGAACCAAAAGTCATTGTTTTAAATCTTGTATTTACCTTGGTTCTATTGTCATACCTAAGCTGAACAGGATTATATTTTTCCATATAGTTATCAATATCCTTTTCATCAACCCAAAATATTCCATCATGCCCTGTCTTTTCATTCATAGCAGAATCACATGGCTTCATATCAGGATACATCTGATTTGCAAGATTACATATAATCTGATTATTGCGATATGATACCGCTAATGTCGTGGAATCAATATGCATTTCAGGAATGTTTTCCTGCACAAAATTTACAATTTTCCCGCCCGCATATTTTTTATATTTTGTTTCATAATGAGTTCGATACGTTGTCTGGCGCGGATCACCTACTAAAATCATATGGCAACCATCTTCATGCAGTTTTCTTATAACTTCCAAATCATATCCTGCAAAATCCTGTATTTCATCTACAAAAATATATGAAAAAATCTTTCGTATTCTCCGAAATACACACCCTTTCGATAATCCATCTAAAACACATGGCAATTTTGAAATCATATTTGAATATACACTACCAGAAGCAGTGATATATTTTTTCTCATTCGTGTCCCTTAGCTTCAACAAATTTTTATCTGCCTTCTTTACTAATGCTACGCCGGATATTCTGGTATTTATAAGATAGCTTTGATAGGGTCGTATACCATGTTTAATTAGTAGCGAAAACCACGGCATAATAGTTACATTTGATGGGATACAACCATTTATTTCATAAAATTTTTCTCTAATACTTTGTTCATTTGCATCGGTAAACGTCGTTATCAAAATATTTTCTGAAATTTTCAAAGCCTGCTTTACGAGGAATGTTGTTTTTCCTGCCCCTGCTGCCGCAATAATTAGACTACTCATTCTTTAGTGCCCTCATTATATACTCAGGATATTTAATTTTCTTAGCCGATTCAAAAATCGCTATTGCACAGTCTGTCTTGTGTGCATGCATATATTTATGCATCTCATCATCGGTATTATAGTCAGTTCCAAAAATATTGTTCAATACTTCTCGTCCATTTTCTTTCAATATTTTTGGTTCTAAGGTATTGTAATTAAAATTCTTATCTGACAGTTTCAAATTTCCCGTATCTACTACCTTGTCAAAGCATATATGAATAAATGGTATTCCTTCATATTCTTTGTACTTATCCGTAATGGCTTTAATATTTCCATCATTATCCGTAACAACGGCAGTTTCTTTGTTTAATATCTTTGCAATTTCAAGATACCGCTTAAATGTCACTCCTCCTACGGTCATTACATCTATTCCGTCCTGTATAGGAAGTCTACCTTCATGTGTATCCATATATGCTCGCTGCACAACCAGTTCATCTGAATCTCCCTCTACTAAGATTGATTTTTTACAAAGAATTAGGCGCAGCGTATCATAACCTGCCACTTTTTTGAAGAATTCAAAAGTTTCCTTCTTAAGTGATTTCATTGAGCAACAACTATCGTCTGAAAGTAAAATCAGATTTTCCAATCCGAGTTTATTTGCGACAAAGCTGCTATGTGTTGATGCTATAATTTGTTTCCCAAATACAGTCTTTTCAATAACTCCCATCAATTCGCTTAATCTAGAAAAAGACAAATGACTTTCAGGCTCTTCAATCAAAATAATGCTTGCTTTTTCTGCCTGTTTATGGCTTAAAGCTAATTGTGTTTTTATAATACACTGTGCTCCTTTTCCAGCATGAGCAAAAGGAATTCCATCCACTTGCGTAACTAAACTCGACTCCCAAGAGTTTTGAACCCCTTGATCAGCACTCAATGATAATTTTCCGTCCATAATGGTTGATGCGGCACTAATTTTCTCATTGATTGACTGAATTGCTTCATTTTGCGCAAACTCATCTATCATATTCCTATGAGCCTGTGTTATTGCTGTTATATCTTCTGGTTCAAGAAAGTCTTTTACTACCCTGGAAATATATACATCAGACCCATTTTGGTATCTGTAATTTGATGAATCGATCATTACAGATTTTATTGGTATAAATCTTGGAATTTTCTCATCTCTGCTAAAAGAAAACCATCTCGCTTCATAAAATTCAATGGGTAAACTCGTAAGTTTTTCTGTTTTTATCAAGCTTTCATATTCTGCATTAAATTTGTCAGAAAAACTTATTAAGAATCTGATGCCTTCTATACCATCACGGCTTTCTGAATTACCGTTTCCTTCATATTCAGGCAATGTTCCACTTTTAAAGTATAGCTCAATCATTATTTCCGGCGGTGCAATCGGACGTCCATTCTCTACAGATTTGAGATATTCCTCAACTGCCTCTCTGTTAAATAAATATGTTGATAACTGATTTCTAATATTCCGGCCAGCATACATACCTGTTAAAGCTACATGAATGGCTTCAAGAATAGTAGACTTTCCAGATTCATTATCACCAACCAATAGATTGATATTTTCATTAAATTTAATTTCAAATGGGTTTTTGAACTTTTTAAAGTTTTGAATGATTACCTTCTCAATAGCCATTTGTAACCTCCTATCTTCGACTTTACTCCACGCCTAATGCCTTAAACACCGCATCCTCCGCACTCTGGTACGGAATCAGCTGAAATGCACTCATCAGATCAGCCGGAACGCTTGCAAAATCAACAAATGAGGTACTTGGAATCAGCACCTTCTTTGCACCGCTATCCAGGCACACTTGAAGCGTGTTTGCAAGTTCATCCACCTTAATCATTGTGCCACTAATTGTTATATCTCCCAACACTGCCAAGTTGCTGACAACAGGCTTTCCAAGGGCAATCGAACAAAGGGCAATCAATGTAGGAAGTGCCAGCTTCTCGGTCATGCCGATACCCTGCAAATCCTGATAATTGATAATGTAATCCCTGGTCGATGTGCTGATAGAGCCGCTGATCCGGTTGCCATTTGCTTTCAAATAATTAAATGCCGTATTCACTGCTTCCTTGCACTTAGAATCACTGCCTAAGCCTGTCCGTTCAATCTTGCCATTTCCCGGAAGCATCTGGCTTTCCAGACGGAACACGCCAATCATGCCGCTTTTTCCTCTGGATACAGTATAAACCTGTCCCGGATTGCACATTCCGTCCGGGATCAGCTTACCGCCGCCCTGTTCCAGTACAGAAACATAATGCTCTGACATATCTTCCAAATCAATGTAAGAGAAGTTTACATCGTAAAACTCCATACCACCCAGCTTTTTCAGCTGTTCTTTGACACGGCGGCGCATTTCCAGTGCAATCTGAATGACTTCTTCCAGTTCTTCTTTTGTAAACTCACCATTCGGATACATCAGCTTCAGATAACCGTCTACCATGCGGCGGACTGCAATCGTATCACGTTGATTGAGATTCCTTCCCAGGCGGAAATAGTGGTCAAGTGCGTCACCGTACTGTTCCTTACGAAGTTCCCGGATAAACTCTGCCAGATAATCACTGATAAAACCGTAATCATCAGTAAAATGTTCTGGCCTGAACTTCGGAATCTCCCAACCTGGAAGATAACAGTGCATACGATCAAGAAATGCTGTATCTGTTCCCATTTCCGGCGGGAAAGGTGCAAATAAACTAGATGTTTTCAACAGCACATCCACGCTCTGATTAATGTTTCCTACAAAAACCATGGAAGCAGTGGCAGCCTTTTCTTCTTTGCCACGTGCAAAAGAACCGGATGCCATGTAGTCCTTCATAATCTGGATGCCATCTTTATCCTTGAACTTGATACCCGCCACTTCATCAAAAACAATGCAATCCCACAAACCGACCAGTCCGACTGTTTTGCGTCCCATATTGTAAAAGAGATTTGCAACTGTTGTCTGTCCACCGGAAATCAAAATACTGTTGGGAGAAATCTCTTTGAAGAGATGTGACTTACCAGTACTTCTCGGTCCCAGTTCACAAAGGTTAAAATTGTTCTCGACCAATGGAATCATACGGGTCAGGAGTAGCCATTTCTCACGGTATGTAAATTCATCCGGCTCCATGCCGATAGACCGAAGAAGAATATCCAGCCATTCATCCTTGGTAAAAGCTCTTCGCCCCTGCTTCAGCTCGTCAATATCAATATGTGGCATCTGGATCGGTGTCAGCTTCCGGATACTAATTGGAGAAATATCTTTTTGCTTTTTCTGTTTGGAACGAAGCGGCTTCCCGTCAATGTCCTCAATACCAAAGTTATTGTCGCCTTCAACCTCATAATCCAGCTGAACAATACACCAGATACCGCCACATAGCAGACGATCAAATTTTTCCGGGTATTCATCGGCAATCGGTACATTGCTAACTCCCAGATTGGAAAACTCTGCAAAAAAGCAGTCCTTTTTCATATCCAGTCGTGCAGTCACCATATCAATGATTGTGTGACTGCCTTTCTTTCGCAACTGAGACAGAATCTTCTGTGATTCATCTGGGCGTACAAAGTTGTCAGCAAGAATCCGTTTTACATTCTGTACGCCTTTTTCAATGACCGTTTCATCATCTGAGCTGCAATACTGCCCCAACAGGAACTCCAGGACATAAACTGGAACATTTGCACCTTCCTTGATCTTCTTTGTCAGATCTTTCCGAACAATCTTACCGTCAAAGTTCTGACGGAGCTTGTTCTTTATTTCTTCACGGGTGCTTTCACCCTCTGTAAATTGCTCCATCTTTCTATCCTCCTGCGGTATTAACTAAAGAAATCGAACTCATCCACCGCAAAAGCGATGTCAATCTGGAACGGCTCACGCTGCGGCATCTGCAATCCCTGTTCATCTGTAATGACCAGATAATAAGTAGCGGTATTGCTGTATTCCAGAGACTTCAGATTGAACTGGCAGCGGAAAGTACGCTCTGCACCATTGTCGCTTGTCTTATCTGCAATAATCTTCTGAACATCACTGATCTGCTTGCCGTTTTCATCCGTAAAGTAAACCTGATAAGTAGCCGCTTCACGGTTTGCGCTGACAGCATCCTTCTGATAGAAGTTCAGCGAGAAGATCATATTGCTGATTTTACGGTTTGCAGACAGCAGATTGACGGTTACCGGCTTGGTATCATATTTTTGCTTATTACGCTTATATTCCATAGAATCATTACGGAGATAATGATACTCGATCACCGGAACAACCATTTCCTGCAAACTGATACCGCCATGCACAAAATTCATGCCGCCGCCATTCATCTTGATGCGGATACTTTCTCTCGGTGCAAATCCATCAAATTCTGTATTACCGTCCAGAAATTTCACTGGCAGCAGATAATTCGGCTGTACACCTTTCTTCATGATTGCATAGCGTCTGCCATATTCTACACAGCGTCTCGCGCTTTCCTTTTTTAAATCACTGGTATTTTTCTTGTCCGCATCATAAAATTCATTTTTCCCTACCTTGTCATCCTCACTCAGTGGACTATATGTATAAAGGAATCCATGATCAGCCGTAATCAAAATATTCGTGCCGCCAAATTCATTTACAATAATACGCACAAGATTCTTCAATTCCGAAATTGCCTTATCACAAGCTGCAAAAACGGCAGTATCAGAAGTATGACTGGCTTCATCGATCGTATCGTGATAAATATAGACCACATCCATCCCCTTGACCAGCGCACTTCGTTCCGCACGTTTCATTGCGATAATATCATTGTATTTCAATGCTACACTTGCCGGATTTTCTGCCTTCAGGACTTTATCTCGACAACCACTTGCTGTAGACTGGCCATCCGCCAGAACTGTCAAAATATCATTCCGGACCTCTGCCGTCAATTCTTTATGCGGCAGTAACGCCGCCATGCCGAACTTCGTGATAGAAGGGAAGATGCTCTGCATACTGCTGATAGAAACCTTGCTCTGCGTTTCTCTCTGAAGCTGGTCTGCCATAGTGGCTGCCACTTCATACCGCATGGCATCTGAAATAATTACGAACACTCTTGTATCCGATGTCTTAATGCGGGAACGATAAAAGTCTTCCTGCTGCGGTACCTCCAAAACCTTACCATAGGCTGCCAGTTCATCCGCACACACATCCGACCAGTTATTACCCAGCTCACCTAAGAACCAATGTGTATAGAGTCCTTCCACTTTGTCGACAACGTGCTTGAACAAATCATCCAGCAGAATATTGGAAGTCTCCAGGCTCTTTTGGAAACTCAGATGGAACAAGCGATAATATGTATCCATCTGATAGTAGCTTTCCGTATATTCTTTCCAGATACCTTTCGCTTCTGCGGTATGGAATCCGGCAGAATGTTCCTTGAAGAAGCTCTGCATATTCGCCACCTGCAGGACACCGTCATAAAAGTTCTCAAACGGCTCATACCATGCGCATGTTCTCCTCTTTTCAACGGTAGAAGTTATGGTATCCACATCAATGATATGGTCGCTGATCTCTGTCATCAGTTTTGTCAAAATCACTTCGTTGATGCACGGAAAGCACTCGGTTCCTGCCAGTTCATCCATCGCCAGCTTTTCAAACCGCTGATGCAGGCGAGCTTCATCTTCAACATACCGTGCCACATCATATAACTGCTGAATATCCTCACTGTGAAGCCATTCAGAAATAAAATCATAGCAATACGCCTGATGCGGCATGGAAATAAAGCTGTCCAGTCCGGCAAGATACTCCTGCCGCATGGTACGGGTAGCTGCAGTCAGTAGCAAATGAATTGCCAATCGTCCAAGATCTGGTTCTTCCTCCACAAATCCGCATCCCTGGCGAACCATCGCCCAAAATGCATCGTCTGCATGATATTTTACAAAATCCTGATAAATTGCATTATTATTCAAATCCATTCCAGCCCGAAACACGCTGCGGAGAATCATATTCGGCTGTGCAGCTTTCAATCCGCAGATTGCTGCCATAACAGCCATGTGCAGCTGCGCCGGAGTTGCCGGAACTTTATTCTGTGTGCTGACCTTCAAGCGACGTTCTTTCGCATTGAAATAAGCACGATAATTCTTTACCTGCTTCCGCATGGCCGGATTCGATACAAGCCCCATCTCATCCATCCAGATGGAAATCAGGTCCGCCCGGAACTCCTCACTGTAAAGTTCCACATCCAGAAGCCAGTTATCATCCAGTCGATTATAGACACACGGACTGTAAACCAGATAGTTTGTAGTCAGATCATCTACCGAAAGCAGTTTCTTCACAGAAAACGCATTATTGCCAGTCAGAGCAATCACCTTTGCATTTTCCAGAACTACTTCATCCAGCTTATCCTCAAATTCCTTATCCTCATCATACCAGAAGATGATACGACGCTGATAAAACTCCGGCAGAGGTGCAGCAAATCTGCGGTTTAAGTCCTGTATTACTTTGTCTGTATCCATGCTGCTCCTCCTACCTTATAATTGTCCATTTGGCTTTTTTCGTTGTTCCATTCTGTACCAGTCTGCCGTTTTTCTGTAAGGAAGCGAACATACGAGAGACCGTTCTTTTGGATACACCCATTTCTTCCGCATAATATGCCTGAGTTGCAGATGGATTTTTCTCTATACTCTGCAGCAGTTTTTCCAACTGTTTCTGTTCCTTATTAAGCAGTACTTCACTTCCTTTAGTGCCATTTTCGTTGCTATTAACGCCATTTCTGGCACTTCCAACATCATTTTTGGCGTCGTTGGCGTCGTTTTTGGCGTTGTTGGCGTCGTTTGTATCAATCTGACCTCGATAAATATTGATACGCAAATCAACTTCTCCACCAATAAACTCTGGTTCCCGCAATCCGGCTGCTTTTACTTTATCAATAATTCTCGGAATACCGCTTCCCCAATGCTCGATCAGATTCATGTAAGCAAATGCATGAGCAAGAGCTTCATTTCTGATTTTAGAATAGCCCTCTTTCATACGCTCCATCGTTTGTCCCATTGGAAGCTTTCCTGGAGAAGTGATTTCCAATCGATTGTCATATACCGCAACCTGTATTGTCCCATGATCCAGATAACTGCGGTGCACCATCGCATTAATAATCAGCTCACGAATGGCATCCGGCGGAATCTCATAAATATCCTGCCGATAAATCCCCACAATAGTAGCACCCAGATGAATATTTCGCAAAACAAACTGAAATGCTTCCTCTATCTGCTCCCAAAGTGGACCGGTATATTCTCTACGGTCAACAAATACCGCTTTCGTTGTACCTTTGAACACACCACATTGCGTTGCAACATGAAGTCCACCGTTGCCGGTCAAAATAGCAAAGGCGTTGGACGGATAATCTTTTCCATCGCGCTCGATCAGAACTCCCCAGGAACGCAATTGCTGTCTGCCAACATCTTTGATGGATGCTTTCTGTTCCTCATTGTGGGCATTCTTGACTGCCTGTTCTTTCATGGCTTTGCAGAGATCATCAATATCTTCATCCGTGATATTCAGCCCGGTACACAAAGCCTGATCGTAATAGCGGTTACTGCCCTCAAACAGCAGCTCCTTTACCATATACTCGTCGGCAAGGCGGGTAGTTCCAGCAACACGGACATATACGCCGCCATCTCTGCCGAGAACTTTGATATAATACGGGCGCTGTCTACCCTCCGAAACCTCTACCACAATAACAGTCTTACCATCAACCGTCTGTAAAGTAATATCCGGGATAATTGCCGGTTCACAGCTGTCTGATACGGCATTGGCAATGGCGTCCATTTTTTTGAACACATCTTCATTGTCAAAGCCAACAACTTCTCTGGTTTTATCCGCAATTCCGAAAATGATTTTTCCTCCGGTTCCATTTGCGAAGGCAACCACAGACTTCATATATTTGATGCTTTTCTCCGGCAGGTTCTCTTTGAACTCCACATTCTTCGATTCTCCTGCAAGAATTTCTTCTATGGTCATCATAACACCTCGCTCTCTTGGTAGCATTCGCCACCTGATTATTTTAAGTTACTTTCTGTTTCCGAAGAACCCGCTTTTTCTACTATTGCCGATAATGCTAATTTAGCGGGAATGATTGCTGTAATATCGCTAATATCACCAATATCTAATTCAATATGATCTATGTTTTCATCGCCTGGTGTAAATACAAATCTCACTTCTTGCTGATAAGTATAGGAATCGCGCTTCCAAAAAGCAATATTCCACATTCCAACACGTAATGAAGGTAGCATGTTTCCACCATCAATAGTTGGATCATAGTATTGAACCGGCTTAAAATAGACTTTATAACCGGCTTTTTCCGCCGCCACTTTTACTCTACGAATAAATTCATTAGGATCTAAAACAATCAATGCCGTATCACCAAATGAAAGCATTTTTTCTTTTTGTTTATCTGTAAATCTAAATTTTCCTTCCTTGGGATTTACTCCAAACATACAGAAAACAAAATCATTTGATTCGGATGTTTTTAGCAAATCATCATTAACTGCAACTACTTCTCCAGTGTCAGGGAAATAAATCGTAGCTTTATTAATATGAAGCATAGCTTCATATTTATCCCCAACTTCACAATCTCCAGTTTCTTCTTCTCTTTTACGATAATATCCAAGAGTTTTCGCATAAATCTTCCCAGATTGTAAACTTTTAATCTTGTCCGCATCTTGAAATTTTATTAGTGGCATTCCTTTTGCTTGAAAATGAAATTTTTCTCCCATCAAATCTCTCCTTACTTTATTTTAGCCAAAACATCCTGGAAAATTGCATAATTCTTCTTCACGCCATCATCCAGATCAATTGAAATCATCTGATCGGCAAGGTGGTGAATCTTTTCCTCGTAGGTTCCAATTTCGGTATCCTGTGCCTGTAAGGTAGTCAGCTTTTTATTCAGCTTCACACGCTCGCCGGTGGAAGCATTTGCTATTCGCCGCTCCAGATCAGCAATAGCAGTATGATAACGATCCTGCTGTTCAAAGACATACTTGGTACGGATACGGGCAATGGTGTCCGGCTGATAGCGGTGCATATAGATCAGCGCCTTAAAGCCGTTTTTCTTACCGCTGTCAAACAGCCAGTAAATCGGGCGCTTCTGATAAATCTTGCAATGATCAGAATAGAAATCACTCAAGAAATAATTCCGAATCACATCTTTCGGCTGACCTTTGCCTCCCAGAGCATCGGCAATGAATTTCAGGTTTTCATCCAAGGTATCTGCACCATACACAATTCTAACAAATTTCACAAAACGTTCCACTATGTCATCTGTAAAATATTCGTCGCTGCAAATTGGAATAATGTTATCTGCATCAACACCCCAAAATTCTTCAGCATCTTTCATTTCAGTCGGATCTTTTAAGTAAACAACCGATTTATCTGTAATCGGAGCGCCATATGTATGGAATCCTGAGCCATGGAGAATACTATCATCAAGTTCTATTTTATCTATTGGAAAATTTCCATAAACCGCATTCCAATCTCCTCCTGCATAAATCAAACCTGATTTATATATTGAATAACGCCCAAACATACATCCAACCACATAAGAAATGAACGACCGAATGTCTCTACCAAGGTCAGCCTTGCGGACAGTAACATCCTTATCCTCAACCTCTGGTGTCAACTCATCTTGCAAACCATAAATGTCAATGAAAATACGGTTCAGTTCTTCCTCATTAGCTTTCAACTGATTAAATCGTTCATCGCATTCCCTCTGCCACTGGTCGAAGGCTTCAGCAATGGTCGAAACTTTCCGAAACAATGGATGGTGCTGAAAGTCCCATGATGTCTCAAAGGAATCCCAGTCTTGTCTTGATAAATTGATATTATTTTTTACAATATCGTCCACATTTTCTTTATTCTCAAGTACAAATGGCATTCCCTGTACATCTTTAATTTTTGTATGGAATGTTGCATTTAATGTTTGAGAAACAATATCAAAAAGACAACTATTTAATAGCCCTATCATGTAATACTCATATGCATCATTTTTAGGAAAAATTGTTAAGCCAGCAGTTTCAAAAGTCATTCCTTCTGGTAGTAATCGAAAACTTGGTTTATATGACGTAATATCTCCCCAAGTAATACCTTCTTTGTACCAAATATATTCTGGAATAATTCTGCTAACATAATCTTTTCTATAATGCTGTCTTGCTGTCAAACTCCAGTCAATTACATTTATAATATTTCCATACCACCTGCGAAATCCCCCGCCTTTAGCAAGTTGAACCCAATGCTTTTCTTTTCCAACCTTTTCATTATCAACTTCCCAAAAATATCTTAAATATTTATCATTATCACCTGTTTTATTTTGGCCATCTGAAAATGTATATTCAAACATTTTTGGATGATTAAACATTTCAAAGAAACTATTACTTACCCAATATGCCACTGGGCTTCCTGGAATTTTAGAAAAATTGTCTGTACTTATCTGTGCAAAGCGATTTCCTTGAATTGGAAATTCTTTTGGAGTATCTCCTACAATGTCCTCATATTTCACATGGTTATATGTTCCTTTATATTGAGCTATACAGCAATTTCTAAATGCTGTTACCGCAGTACCAAAGGCAATTCCCATAACCATATTTTCCATGTGCATCAAATTGGTTATATTTTTATTCTGCAAAATATTTATTCTCATTTTTTCAAAGCTGGATAAGAACATCCAACTTTGCATTGTAACCATACAGTTAATACCGTTAGCAACAACCATTTGATTGCCGCGCTCTATACATACTGCAAACAAGTCGCTTCTACTATCTGGATAATTCTTCTTTACATAATCTGACAACTTTGCACTCATTCCCGATGCACCCATATATGGCGGATTCGTTGTTACAACATCATACTGCTGTGCCAGTGCTTCTGTCACCTGTACCAACGGCAGTAATTCTCTCAATGCCGTCTCACGAGACATATTTATATCTTCTGATATCTCTGCAAAACGTCCATACAAAGCAGACCAATCCTGCGGTGTTACCGTCAGAATCGAACCATATTCCTTTGCATCATGCAGTTCTTTGATGATGGTGTCCATAGCGGCTGTTAGCTTCATATCGCCATTGCAGAAATAATCCACTGCAAATTTATCTACATGATTGCTCTCCACAATGGCATACACATGTGGCTGAATACCACGACTAAAGAATCGGCGGTCATACTGACGAGCTTTCATCATTACCGCAAAATTAGCCAGCTGTGCCGCACGGTCATCAATATCCAGACCGTAAAGATTATTCTCCACAATGCTTGCCACCGCTTCACGGGTGGTATAGCCGTAGGATTCATAAATCTTCATCAGCACATCAAACATATATGCAAGAATATGACCGGAACCGGAGCAAGGGTCAATAACTTTCAGCTGATCCGGTGTCAGTGCGGCGTATTCTTTGCGAATCTCAGCAAGCTGCTCCTGTACTTCCGGCTCCTGCTCTGCTTCTTCCAGATAGTAGTGCCATTTGGTATCCTCTGGATCACGGTTTCCGGCAACATAGGCAGACTGTTCTTCCTCTGTCGGTAAAAGCTGATCCTTGACGTCCGGGTGTCCCTCCAGCCATAAACGGCCAAGGCTGTTCTCTACCATGTAGCGGACAATCCAGTCCGGTGTGAAAAGCTGGGTTGCCGCGGGGATGTTCTCTTTCGTGATTTTCACATTCTTTTTCAGTGCTGCAAAAACGTCATCCTTTTTTTCGCTATTATAATACTGATACAACCAGCCGATGATCTGGACGGCATCTTTCCAGTCATCCTCCGGTATCAACTCGATCATCTGCTGAATCACACTGCCTTCACGAAGCAGATTGTCCGGTAGCAGAAGCTCTGTATAATCTGCAATTTTCTGAAACATTCTCGGCAGAATCTTATTCAGAGCGTTACACTGCACGATCAACAGATATTTATACAGTTCTTCGGTCTTTTCGGCCTCTTTCAGCTCATAGACCTTTTCCATATTGAGTCCATCTAAATCCAGATGAATGGCTTCGGTTATAATCTGCGGCTTAAAGTTGTTTTCCTCGTCCGTAAACACACGCACATGGGAAGGAAGATAGCCGTTGACTTCCATGAATCGCAGAGCAGAGAAACGGTTGAACCAAGTGTATGCAACCTCTTCCATGACCTGCTTATATCCTTTATCGTTGATCTCGGCAATACAAGCCCTTCGCTGTTTCTTTTCGTCAGCAGTGAGGACTTTACCGCCGATGCTGTCTGCATTGACATCCTCAATATTGTCCTCTGTAATACCGTATTCCACACCTTTCAGGGAAACACGGGCGATCAGCTCTTTTCTTGCCCAGACAGCAAATTTTTTTATAGCATTTTTATCCATTTATGTTCTCCCATTCCTGGCTTATCTTTTTTATACTTAGGCATATTCATTTAATGAGTTATATTTTGCTGATTTTCCTTTATTTGAATATTTTTACTAATTTCTACTTCCTAATTCCTCTGATTTAATATATTGACATATAACTGGAGCCGTTTCAAACGCACTATTATATCTATACTCTCTGAAATTTCCTTTCTGCATTTCTGTTTCAATTTCAATATATTTTTTCTTGAATTCTTCAGTATTTGAAAAGCCCATTATTTTAGCTACTTCTTGTAAATGTTCTTTTGATTTTAAGCGAACCACAAACTGGTTAAAAGGACTATTTCCATATTCTAATTTACCATATACATATGTCAGTGGGAACCAAAACCAACTGCTTGTATAATTTTCAACAAAAATAGCAGCATTATAGCAAAAAATATCAGCAAATACAAATTCATTTTTATTGCATATTTCTACATTAATATTGTTAATCCAATAATTTGCTGTTCCTGAATAATATTGTTGATTATCCTTCTGTGATACTGCTCTATCGAGATTAGTATTATTATCATAAAATGCATCAAAGCTTTGATCTTGACTATATCCATATTTGCCCACAAAATATGTTTTTGACAGGATATAAGATAATGCATTATAATCTTTATTTTTCAAATAATACGCTACCACATAAATGAATAATTCATGTAGCAAAGTTCTCATAACTTCGCCTTCATATCCATTTTTATTTTTTACTCCTACACATATCTCTTCCAGAACAGATGCTATAATTTTATATGATTCCGGAATATAAATGGAATACTTTAACAAATATAAAAATTCATCCCTATACAATCTCGTGTCATCATATAAGCTTATGTACTCCTCTGCTGATATATTATCACCAAATTCATCCTTAGTAAAATCCACTATTTTTTCTTTTATAGCTAATAAAAAATTCTTAAATTCATCTTTTTTTACACTATCGGATTTTTGTTGCTTTAATCCTTCATATCCAGAACGTGTTTTTGTCGGTATGGTTGACCTTTCGTCTAACCATGATGGTTTCTTGCCCAATTCTGGTTTCTCTACAATTTCTATTCCATATAATCGTTTTACTAATCTTCGATATTCTAAATCATATTTTTCTTCCTGCGTCAAATCAAAATGAAGCATAGTTTTTAAATACTGCGGTTTGGGAATTTCTCCTTTTATTCCTCGTTCAAAAATTACTGGTAGGAATTTTTCCTGTTTAACTTTATTGTAAATTTCAGGTGAAATGATTTGCGTTTCCGTTCCTACCCCACCATCTCTTCCATTAGCTTTTTTCTCATAAACTGGATCAAGCAATATTAATACATTTGTTATCGTTGGATCTGTTGCACTTTGCTCCATGAATGCATATGTATCATTTCCTTCCTTTAATGACCACTGATCTAAAATGACTTCAATGCCATCATTCATTAAATCTGTCGCAAAAGAAAGAACTTTTATTTTATAATCTTCTGATCCCCATGCATAAGAAATAAAAACTTTTGGATGTTCTATTCTATTCCTCATAACTTCTCCTTTAGTTCAGCTTGATTTCGTCGCAATTCTTCAGCAACTGCTTCAGCTGAGAACGAATCTTCTCTACATAATCATCAATATCCGCCTCGGACTGTAATGTCTTTGCCTGGAATACAACCTGACGGTTATAGGCACGAACCACTTTTTTCTTTGCGGTCGCAGCTTCTTTTCCTGACTGTGTCGTCTGTACCTGTGGCTTCGGTGCAGGCGGAGCCAGAACAGCCTCAATATTGCTGACTGTATCATCCTTATACTGGCACATCGGCAGGAACATGGCGTCCAAAAGGGCAAGGCTCTTTAATTCCGCAATTTTTCCCTTGCACTGGCTGAAATACTGGTCTGACTTTTCAATCAGATGGGATGCCTTGGAATCGCCGTTTGCGGCAGTGTGGGTTGCTTCCATACACTGACGAACCGTTTCCAGAACCTCGGCACGTTTTTCTTCCAGCATCTTATCATGGGCAGTACGAACTGTATTCATCAACGGATTGAGTTCACGAATCCGGTTATAGTTGAACTTGCTTCCGGTCTGAACCATAGTGATCAGGCGAATCGTATTCAGTGCCTTATGTGCTTCCTCATTTTCCGCAATGCGGTCAATGTCATCGTGCAGAGATTTTTCAAACTGAACTGCCTGATCAAATACTGTTACCTGGGTTTTGAAGAAATTTTCAATACCATTGCTCATGGCTTCCTTATTATCAAAGAGCTCAGCCTCTTTTTTCAGCACACGATCAATCAAGGCAATATTGTCTTTCTTCTGAGAAAGTATATCGTCCATCAGATGAATAGCTTCCTGCACCAATACATGGTCTGGATATTTATGTCCGTCATAACGGGCATCCAAAGATGCATAGTAGTTACGCTGCTCCGTAAACTTCTCGGTTATAAAACGAACCAAACCATCTTCATCGTCCGGCACATCCATGATGTCAAAATAGTCACGGAGCATTGATTTTACATCACGCATCATCGTAGCAGAAATGGTTTTACGCTTGCTGATGGAAGTCTTGCCGATCTCACTCTTTTTGCGGAGCATATCCGGCAATTTCGGGTCATCCGGTTGAATAGTATTGCCTGCATACTTGATCGTCACCTTCTGGGAATAAATCAGCTGTGCCGTAACTGCAGCAATATCGATTTCTTTCCAGCCATATGGGATCGCACTGTATTTGCCCTGAATATCTGCCATAGAAGTCGGCAGTTTTTTCGCATCCTGCATCTCCAGATACTCTTCCATAGCAGATGCAGCATCTCGATTCGGTTCCATACCTGGAAGTGCTGTTACTGCACCTGTCAGAATCGCAACAATATCTGCATCACTGCCTGCATTATCTGTGATCAGGTCGAGTTTGCTATATACATGGGCAACCAGATATTCAAGAGACTGGTCAATCTTACTCTTGGCATTTCCAGCCTTGATTTCCAGATGCTCACCGTCTGCATAGAACTGCGCCCTTTCGATAGCATTTTGCAATTCAGTCATGGCGCTCAGCTCATATTTTCCAGCTTCATCCTGCTGGTCGCTGATGATCTTCTGCACACTCTTTGGAAGCTGACTCACATTTCTCTGCTTTACATACTTACGAATCTTCATAGCAGATTCCAGAGATTCATAATAAGGCGTATCAGCAAGAACAACAATTGCTTCATTTCCTTTCGATTCTGCCATCAGACGGTAATCTGTTTTTTCAATGGCATCGGTAGCAACGGTCAGAAAACGCAGACGCATACCCCCTGTTGCCACGCCGACCGTAATGCCATCCACCATCTGGTCAAATGCAAAGTCATATTTTCCATACCGAAACTTCTTTGTCGTGAAAATATCGCCGTAAATCATCTGCGCAATGCGCTCTACGATAGAAGCGGTATCCACATTGGTGTCTCTGATTTCACGCTGAATATCCTGTTCTTCATCAGTTAGGAAGTTATAAGTGTCACCAGTTCTGCCGATATAGTTCTGGCTCATCAGACGGTCAAGGCATCCACGGACAGCTTCACGCATGATAATTTTGTCTACACGAATATCATCTGCCATGAGAATCACAATATTGTCGAGATTAGAAGGAATATCATCAATATAGCGAACCAGATACAGAAGTTTCAGCACATCTACATCCTGCTGTTCGATCCCATCGCCGTTGTCGGCTGCCTTCTGGCAACGCTCAATCACCCGGCGGATCGAACCGTCCAGAAAAGTATGTACAGTATCATAGAAACGGAAGAATGGAACGATTGCATACTCGTCCCTCTCCTGAATTTCCTGCGCGGCTTCCTGGAAGCCGGACAACATAGAACGCTCACCACCGGACAGATGCTTGCCGGAATTTCCATGTTTGCGAATTTCGGCAAATACTTTCTGCATGATAATGAACTGATATGGAATAAACGGGAAATTTTCCGCAAATTCTAATGGTCCTGTAAAACCTTTCTTTATATCAACGATATCTGTTCTAAAGCTGAACAAATTGCGAAGTACAGAATCGTTTTCTTCATATACTTTTTCCAACATTTTTTCGGACTCTGGTTTCTTTTTCAGAATACGCTTCTGGATAACTTCATCCACGGAGGAAGAAGACAAGCTCAATCTTGTTTTAAAACGAGCCTGGATTCGTGAAAACTCATCTGCACGGACTTTGATGATTTCGTCAATGGCTTCCTGCCCGGTGCAGATCACCCAAATCTTACCTTCACACTCACTTCCGATTTTTTCAATCAGAGACTGGAGGTTCAAAAGCATATCGGTATCTGTACCAACATACTGACCAACCTCGTCGATCATAAACAATAGACGGAAGTTCGCAGGTTTTGTATTCACATAAGCTTTCATATCTTCCACAAGCTGTGCAATCGAAATTTCAGTTGCCGTCTTATCATTGAACCATGCTTTAGCATCGTCCTCGCTCATATCCAGAACTTCCATCAATGTCGGGATGATGAACTTACCATTGAAAGCAAAGGCACGACGTATTTCCAGCCAGGACTTGCCTTTCTTTTCTTCAAAAACTCTACGGAACTCCTCGGTCTTTCCCTGCTGATCAATATAACGCTCCATCATGGCAACTTTCAGGTTCTCACCGTAAAATCCCAGATGGTTGTAGAACATTTTGGCAAATACACGAAGAACAGCCGTCTTGTCCTTATTGCTGAATCCCTCAATATCAATATTGAACAAAATTGTCTCCGTCGGTCCCTTTGTGGCACGGTCGATCAGCATAAAGGTTGCCGGATCATCCTCAAACTTTTTACGGAAACGCTCTACACTGCGGATGCCTTTTACCTCTTTGTTCTCCAGAAGGTAGGAAAGCATTTTCAGGAAGTGAGATTTACCACTTCCAAAGAATCCGGAAATCCAAACGCCCATATCAGCGGTAGGCTGGTCAAAGGCATCTCCATAATAGTTGAAGAAAGTAATGAAGTGTTTCTTCAATTCTCTGGTGATGACATATTCATTTAATTCCTGATCAATCACATCATCGGCAGCCTGGTCGACTTTAATAACACCATTGATTTTGCGGTTAATGTCATCCACAAACATATCTCGAATCATCATGGCTTTATCCCCCTTAATCTATGACATTGAATGCCCGGTAATAATCATTTGGTGTCAAACGATTGAACAGTTTTACATGGCGACCGTCAAATTCACCCGGATACATAACCAAAATCGGAACATTCGAAAAATACGGCTGCAAGGCTTCCAGTAACGTATGAATTCTCATAAACGGAAACACCTCGCCTACCCCTGTCAACATGAGTACATCGCCCGGTTCGTGCGGCTCATATTGGATTTTATCAATGAACTCTCTATTGCCGATTGCGGAGTTCAGCTGCTCTAAAAGATAAGCACTTCCGTCAGCTTCTTCCATATCGGGAATCGCATCTGTGATGTCCATATCATCGCAGATAGAGAGAAATGTTTTATATAAATTACAAACAATCAAATGGCAATCTAAGGACTGATCGGTTTCCAGCTGATTCACAAAATGGCGGACAACCATTTCATTCTCCGGTTCATAACAGAAGATTCTGATATTCACCTCATTGCTGAGTCCTTTGCCTTCCAGGAACTCCGGTTCCTGGATCAATGCCCGAACTTTGTCCAGACGTTCTTTTATACGGCCCAGGCCGCTCTCTCTTTCAGCTGTGCTGAAATTCACCTTGTCACTCATCAGGCTACCTCCTATGAAAAGCAATTAAACGCTGGCAGTATCGCCGTGTCGCCATTGCTTCTGATGGCATTCTCCAAAACAGGATGCAGCCATACTGGATTCAAATGATCTGCCCCCCGATTATCGAGATATTCTGTCTCGACAAGCACTTTGGCGATGATCTGTTTTAACTTTATTATTGTAGTATCGCTCCAGGAAGCCACGATATCATTCTGCTCCTGTAAACGCATAAAGAATGTATTCAAATCTATTTTACCAAAAGACATTTCTCTTAATCTGTACTTCTCGCCAATGACGGTCAACATAAATTCCCAGACCAGTCTGCTCTGCTTCATCAATGCATACAGACAAATCTGTTTTGCCACATCCGTCGGCTGTGAAGCAATCGCAGAAACCAGAGAATCATCTTCTAACGCATGAAGCCGTTTGATGCAGGCTTTTGCCATACGTGAGATGGATCTTTCCGTTGGATACTGGAAAAGATTCTGCTCTACAATTTTTTTTACAATCGCATCATCTGAATTACCTTCTGCCATCAGCTTTGCGGTGGAACGCATTTCGTAGAAGAGGAACGGTTCTCTGGTCAAAGATGCAATATACGGATAAGAATGATCCATACTGCCCTTCCTCCTCACTGTTCCTCTTTTTCATCAGGAACAAATTCCATGATGTCCCCAATATCGCAATTTAACACCGTACAGATTTTTTCCATTACATCCATACTTACATTTTCATTTTTTGACAGTTTTGACATTGTTGTCGTGCTGAAACCTGTCTGCAAACGTAAGTCTTTCTTTATCATATCTTTATCAATCAACATTTTCCAAAGTTTTTTATAGCACACTGCCATATTGTCACCTCTTATAATTACCATTGCCTGATTTTTAGTGTTTTTGTTATTTTCTATCATATCACATAGCTATGAGTAGTACAATCATTCTTTCATTATTTCAAATTATTGCTTTACGAATTCGCATTTAAACTTCATAATTTTAGGCAGAATCATAAAGCAGACCACTCTTGCAGCTCTCCAATTTAAAATAGGAAGCAGACCATTTTAAAGAAATTTTCCAGTGAATACATTTAAATTTTCTATATAAGAAAGCCGCCTGAACTTTCTCTCCCATAGGTTCATAATCCTATCTCGGCGAAAGTCCAGACGGCTTTTCCTTATCTGCACGGCAATTTGTACCGCAGCTCTCTTTTCTAAATTTTTACGCTAACACAGTCCCTTCCGGAAACGCCCCGCGGAACACCTTGCGGACAAGCGGTCCTGCGACGATGAGCTGGAACGGAAGTGCCATCACGAAGTTTTTCGGAATGTTTGTGAGCCAGATGATCGGTAGGGGGCTGAAATCTCCGCTTTTCACACATCCCTCAAGCGCGCCGTACAGGGACATGATGATGACCATCGGAACGACCATGGAGCAGGAAACGGCGAGCACCTTGTGGAGCACCGGACTCTCCGGCTTTACGAGGAAGCGGAACGCAAATCCCTTCGCCGGTCCGGAGACCACGAACCAGTCCATGCACATCGCGAACACATAGGCAATCGGGAATCCGATCCAGGCCTCACGGATCGTTGTGAGGTTTAACGCTCCCATATGAAGTGTTATGTTGTAGATGCTCATCCAGAGCACCATGGTAAAACACATTAATACTGTGTAGATCAGACTTTCTCTCTTATTTCTTGGCATACATTTTCTCCTTTTTTCAACCTGTAAATTCCTGTGAAAACGCCGTGGACATAAGAACCGTCTCTGACCATTCCTTCCGGACATATGACAGAAAAAAACAGCGAAGCCAACAAAACTCGTTGCGACTCCACTGCTCTTTTCGTGTACATCTCACTGCGTTCTCAATCTCTATGTGAACGCAGTATACAATATTTTTATATCGCTTCGTAAGTACTTTTTTCCACAAAACACCAATTTTGTATACTTGCACAAAACTTTAGCCCAATTCTATCATTTCATTATTCACATTCATCCTATCCCCCATCGTGACGTCCATGGAATTCTTAAGCTGTCCCCACTTTCTTCCGCAAACCTCAGCTTTTTCATCATCGATCACAGTTTCTTCACAATTTTCCCATTGACATTCCCCCACAAAAGCCTTATTATACTTAGCAAGCTAATAATTTAGTTTGCTAAGTATCCGGCAGACGATCAAATCACAGCTTTTTATCTCTGTCGAGAAGACTCCCACCTCTTTTGGGTGGTGGGTATAAGGGGGAACTTGATCTATGAAAGAAACCGTTGGACGCAGTGTGGGAATGCTCTCCAACCTGATCCGCAGGCACTTCAGTACCTTTTCTTTTCATGGTACATTAAGCGGCGCACAGGGAAAAACGCTTCATTTTATTCTGGCGCGCGGGCAGGAATGTGATGTCTTCCAGAAAGATATCGAAGAGGAGTACAGTCTCAGACCACCGACCGCCACAAAGCTCTTAAAGGATATGGAAAAAACGGACTGATCTACCGGGAGGCAGTTCCTTATGATGCCCGCCTAAAACGCATTGTCGCTACTGAAAAAGCCATGCAGTATCAGGAACTGATCCACCAGAGTCTGGAAGAAACCGAAGATCGTCTGACATCCGGAATATCTTCCCAGGATCTCGCCGTGTTTTTCAGGGTCATCAACCAGATGATCCGAAATATGTCCTGAATATCCGGACGGGTCCCACCTGCAGAACCTGCATGTTCTCCGCATCAGGAGCTTTTGCGGGATCGCTAATTTTATATGGAAACGAGGTAAATCATTCATGGTTAAAACACTTTTAAAAAGCGTGCGCCAGTACAAACGCGTGTCCATCGAGACACCGCTGTTTGTCACCATGGAAGTCATTCTGGAATGTACGATTCCTCTCATCATGTCTAAGCTTATCGATGACATGACCGGAACTTCCATGGCACCGATCTTAAAATACGGCGCCCTCTTACTGGTCCTTGCGACCCTTTCCCTGCTCTTCGGCGTTCTCTCGGCGAGAGCGGCTGCTACAGCCGGGTGCGGACTCGCAAAGAACTTAAGAAGAGATCTCTACTTTAAGACCCAGGACTTCGCCTTCGCCGACATTGACAAGTTCTCCTCCTCCTCTCTCGTGACGAGGATGACGACAGATGTCTCGAACGTTCAGAACGCCTACCAGATGCTGATCCGCATGGCAGTCCGTGCTCCTCTTATGACAGTCTTTTCCGTCATCATGAGCATGAGCATCAACGTCCGGATGTCCTTCATCTTTCTGGCACTTCTCCCAGTTCTTGCAGCGGCACTGTTTGGCATCTTCTTCTATGTCCACCCGATCTTTAAGCGGATCTTCAAGAAATACGATGCCTTAAATAACTCCGTCCAGGAGAACGTCGGCGGCATCCGTGTCGTAAAATCCTTCGTCCGCGAAGGTTACGAGAAGGAGAAATTTGAAAACACTGCCGAGGAGGTGCGAAAAGACTTCACGATGGCAGAAAAGATCCTCGCCTTAAATAACCCGGTGATGACCTTCTGCATCTATGTTTCAATGCTTTTAGTAAGCTTTTTCGGCGCGAAGCTCATCATCGGCACCGGAGGCAGCGAGCTTTCCACCGGGGAACTTTCTTCCCTGATCAGCTACGGCGTCCAGATCCTCACGTCCATGATGATGCTGTCCATGGTATTCGTTATGTGCAGCATGGCCCAGGAATCCGGCGACCGTATTGCCGAAGTCCTGAATCATGAGAGCGTTTTACGATCCCCGGAAAACGGAACAACGGACGTAAAGGACGGCAGCGTCGAGTTCGACCATGTTTCCTTCCGCTATTCCGGAAAGAACAAAAAATTTGCCCTGACTGACATTGATCTTAAGATTCCGTCCGGTTCCACCATCGGTATCATCGGCGGTACCGGCTCCGCAAAGACAACCTTGATCCAGCTGATCCCACGTCTCTACGATGTGACGGTGGGCGCGGTGAAGGTCGGCGGACGCGATGTGCGGGAGTACGATCTTCAGGCCCTCCGTGACGCTGTGGCTGTCGTTCTCCAGAAGAACGTCCTCTTCTCCGGAACGATCAAGGAAAACCTCCGCTGGGGCAATAAGAATGCCACAGACGAGGAACTGATCCACGCGTGCAGATTAGCGCAGGCGGACGAGTTCGTCACACAATTCCCGGATGGATATGACACCTATATCGAACAGGGCGGAACGAACGTCTCCGGCGGCCAGAAGCAGCGTCTCTGTATCGCGAGAGCGATCTTAAAGAAACCGAAGATCCTGATCCTGGACGATTCCACTTCCGCTGTGGATACTAAAACAGATGCCCTGATCCGTCAGGCATTTAAACATGAGCTTCCGGACACCACAAAGATCATCATCGCCCAGCGTGTCTCCTCTGTTCAGGACGCAGACCGCATCCTCGTCATGGATGGCGGGCGAATCGTGGAATCCGGAACCCACGAAGAACTTCTCGCCTTAAACGGTATTTACAGAGAAGTCAATGATTCCCAGACAAAGAGCAAGGAGGCATGATCATGGAAAAACAGAATAAGAAAAATGGCACCTTCGGCCGCCTGCTCCGCTACATTTACAAGAACTACCGGGTGTACATGATCACCGTGATCATCTGCATCATCATCGCCGCAGCTGCCTCCGTGGTCCAGACCGTATTTTTACAGCGGCTCATCGATACCTGCATTCTTCCGGGACTGGAGAACGGATTTGAGAGCATCCGGCAGCCGTTCATGCAGACGATCCTCTCGATGGTCACCCTGTATGTGTTTGGTGTCGCGGCTGCCTTCACCTACACCCACCTCATGGCGACCGTGACACAGGGGACATTAAAGCACCTGCGTGTGGACATGTTCGATAAGATGCAGTCCCTGCCGATCAAATATTTTGACACCCACGCCCACGGCGATATCATGAGTACCTACACAAACGATACGGACGCGATCCGCCAGCTGATCGGCCAGTCGCTTCCGATGGTCTTCCAGTCTTCTCTCACGATCACGGTCATGCTTCTCATGATGATCTATTACAGTGTGTGGATGACTCTCGTTGTGTGCCTCTTCTCCGCTCTCATGCTGACCGTCACAAGGAAATTCGGCGGCGCAAGCTCCCGCTACATGATGGCACAGCAGAGATCCCTCGCGAAGGAGGAAGGTTTCATCGAGGAGATGATCCAGGGACAGAAGGTCGTCAAGGTCTTCTGCCATGAGGACGAGTGTAAGAAGGATTTTGACAAGTTAAACGAGCAGCTTTTCTCCGACGGTGAGCAGGCAAACCGTTATGGCAACTCCCTGATGCCGATCTTAAATAACGTGGGCAACCTGATGTATGTGGTCCTCGCCATTGTCGGCGGACTCCTCGTATATCTCAAAGCCCCGAACTTAAGTCTCAGCGGTTCCGGTGTTGTCACCATCGGTGTGATCGTCTCCTTCCTCGGTATGGCAAGACAGCTCTCCCAGACCATCGGTCAGGCCTCCATGCAGGTTGCCATGATCGCCATGGGTCTTGCGGGCGCTTCCCGTGTGTTTGCACTGATCGATGAGAAGCCGGAGGAAGATGAGGGTTATGTGACTCTTGTACGCGCGGAATGGGGCGCTGACGGCGTCTTAAAAGAGACAAACGACAAGAGCGGAATCTGGGCATGGAAACACCCGCATAAGGCGGACGGAACCGTCACTTATACTCCTTTAAAGGGCGATATCCGTTTAGAGGATGTGGATTTCGGATACACGCCGGAGAAGCTTGTGCTTCATGACATCACACTCTATGCGAAGCCCGGTCAGAAGATCGCCTTCGTCGGCGCCACAGGTGCCGGTAAGACGACCATCACGAACCTGATCAACCGATTTTATGATATTCCGGACGGCAAGATCCGGTACGATGGGATCAATATCACAAAGATCCGGAAACCGGATCTCAGGCGGTCTCTCGGCGTTGTCCTTCAGGACGTGAATCTCTTTACGGGTACGGTTATGGAGAATATCCGTTATGGACGGCTGGATGCCACCGATGAAGAATGTATGGCGGCTGCAAGACTTGCAAATGCGGATGATTTTATCCAGAGACTTCCGGAAGGTTACAATACGATGCTGACCGGCAACGGTGCCAGCCTTTCCCAGGGACAGAGACAGCTCATTTCCATCGCGAGAGCAGCTGTCGCGGATCCACCCGTGATGATCTTAGACGAGGCGACGAGCTCGATCGATACGAGAACGGAGGCGCTGGTTCAGGAGGGCATGGACAACCTGATGATGGGACGCACGGTGTTTGTGATCGCCCACAGACTTTCTACGGTACGCAACAGTAAGGCGATCATGGTTTTAGATCACGGGCATATCATTGAGCGCGGGGATCATGATACGTTGATCGCGCAGAAGGGTGTGTATTATCAGTTATATACTGGGGCGTTTGAGTTGGAATGATGGCTCTTAGCCTGTAGATTTCAGCTTAGATGTTGACTTGGAATGTAATTTAGAACGTATTTTAAAGGGCCTGCTGCACTGGCAAATAGAATGCTGGTGGGGCAGGCTTTTTTGTAGCTATGTATATGGAAGAATATGTGAGGGCAGGTTCTGTGGGTTGATTCATTGTGGCGGGGGACGCGCCGGTACCCCTCCGGTCCCGGGTCTTGAGGAATTCCGGGAGGTTTCCTCTAAGCTTGCAGAAGAATGCTAAGGGCGGAGGGCAGGATTGTTCGTCCGGCAGTTTAATCGTCAAATGCAATGCGCCGGGATGGGATGTACGATGCGGGAAGTAATACTGGAATCCCATTTTGCGGATGATATCTATTACATTGAGGATATATCCGAACAGCCTTGTATTCCAAAAGAGCGTATCGATGAGTTGGACAGTCTCTGTCATCCGTTATCATTTCAACGAAGATGCAAGGGAAACAATGCAGGAGAAGATTAACCGGATGCTGGTTACAGAAGCAAACCGAATGGCGGTTTATTAAAATTATGTAGATGTAATTGAAGAAAAAACATGATATTATGTGAGTAACAAATCGGAATTTGTGGAGAGATTTCCTGAACTTTCCTTATTTTTCAAGGCTTACAGCCTCTTAGATAGTGAAATGATATGTATTTTCCCTTATCTTTGCCCTTATGCGGAATCCGCAAGGGAAATAAGGGAAATTTTTAGTTAAGCATTGCTCGCTACTTTATCAAGAAGTCTTGCGGAATCCCGTTTTGCTTTTCTTGTTGAGTGAGCGTAAATATTCATTGTGGTACTGACATCAGAGTGTCCTAACAGTTCCTGTACATCTTTCGGTGCAGCCCCATTGGAAAGCAGATTGCTGGTGTAGGTGTGACGTAACTGGTGGAAATGGAAATCTTCAAATCCTTCCAGTTTCTTTGACACTGATCTGCATACAATGCTGAGTGTACTCGGCAGTTCCAAAGAGCCATCCGGTCTTAAGCAGACAAAGGAGATTTCTTTGTAATCTGCCGGGACTTCCTGCGTTCCGTCAAGGTGATAGTATTCATAATAGACTCTGTTTTTCACATGAACTTCTTTGTAGTAATTGCGGTGATATAATTCGCCATACTGCATCCGGTTTTTGAGCTGTTCTTTTCTGGCAGCTTTCAGTATTTCAGTCAGCGTATCTCCAAAATCAACAATCCTTACTTTTTTCCGTTTCGTTGGTCCGATAATATTTTTGTGTTTCATGCCGTCGTAGCGGATACTGCGTTTTATGGTCAGGCATTGTTCCTCAAGGTTAATGTCCTGCCATGTAAGACCACAGGTTTCTCCGATACGGAGCCCGGCATAATACGCAATCTGAATCGGTAGAATGGCAGGTGGGTTTTTCTTTTCCAGATACTTGATAAGTTGCTCGTAATCATCATGCGAAATCGGTTGTGTGCCTTCTTCCACTTCATCATCGGAAAAGAGGTCAACTTCCTCTGCCTGTCGTTTCAGTTTGATATATTGCATCGGATTGAAACTGATTAGTTGTTTTGGAAATACTGCAAAACGGAATGACTGCTGTAACACTGCGGAAAAAGAATGGATATAATCTTTGCTGTATCCCTTTTTTACTTTCCCGTCTGGAAACTCACCACCGAATGTAAGCAGATCAAGAAATGCCTGTAAATGTTCGGCAGTAACTGTTTTCAGTTTGCGGTCTGCAATCGGGTGTTTTTTGATACAGCGGATTGCACCAAGATAATTTTCCACTGTGCCGTTGCTGAGTGTCCCGGTTTTCAGTTCTTCTTCCGCCCACATATCCAGAAGCTCTCCTACCGTAAGGCTGTCTGCCTTTGCGACAAACTTCTTATTTTCGTAATCTTCCAGTGCTTTGCGGAGAAGTTTTTCCGTCTCACTTTTACTTTCGGTTCCAGCATATTCTTTCTGAACCATTTTACCGCTTGCATCTTCTACATAGAAGCGATAGTACC
>ENA-OVFS01000416-OVFS01000416.1-human-gut-metagenome-genome-assembly--contig:-NODE-416-length-45585-cov-10.045421_pt1 | contig 45585 bp, 36 predicted proteins | sample MGYA00237763_ERZ505405 | MGnify/ENA primary metagenome ERZ505405 (study PRJEB26158, sample SAMN06016401) | human gut metagenome | biome: human gut; feature: ankylosing spondylitis patient; material... | reverse complement strand
AGACCGTTGGGGCCGCTTAATTCGTTTTTTGTCTAACTTTTGGGGTTCATATCAGAACGGGCGCACCGCGGATGTTTTTTCTTATTCTGATGTTCAGCCTGCGTAGGCGCTGCCCGGCGTCCAGACGTTGTCCGCCGCGTACTTGGCGTGGTTGCGCAGGTATGTCACCCATGCGCCGTAGCCGTTGCCCGCCGAGAAGTGGACGCCGTCCGGCGCAGCCAGCACCTCTTTCAGGTTGCCCTCGCCGTCGGCCAGCGTCTCCCACAGGTCGAGGTAGACGCAGCCCTTGTCGGCGGCCAGCAGGGCCAGCTGCTCGTTCACCGAGCGGATGATGTCCGAGGCAAGGCCCGGCTTTTCCACGGCCGCCTCGGGGCGGACGGGCGGGATGGACTGGACATAGATGACGCACCCCTCGCCCAGCGTCTGGCGCAGGACATCCAGCATCTGACCGTAATAGGCGAGGAAGCGGTCTGCCGCGCCCACGGTGGTCAGGGTGTTGGTGCCCAGCAGGATATACAGCTTCTTGGGCTGGGCGGCGGCCAGCACATCCAGCGCCACCTCCGGCCCACGCACGCTGCTTTTGACCGCGCTGCGGTTGACAATGGCGTCCGGGCCGACGCCGGTGTAGCCGCAGATGAGCGCGCCGCCGAGGTTGATGCTGTAATCCGAGAAGCCCACGGTCAGGCTGTCGCCAAGGAAGGCCGCGTCGGAGAAGTAGCTCAGATCGACCTGCCCGCAGGCGGGTTGGCGGATGACGCTGCTGTCGTAGGCCCTGACGCTGCAGGCCCCCGCCGTCTGGCGGGCCGGGCCGAACTGCTCCAAGGTCACGGCGGCGGTGCCGTCTGCTGCCGGGGCGGTGCTGTCGGCGCTGCTGTCCGCCCCGCCCTGCATCGGCAGGGGGGCGAGGATATTCTGCGCCGTGCCGTTGGCCGTCACTGTTGGCAGCTCTTCGGCCTGCTTCTGTCCGTGCTCGAGGATGACCGTGATGGCGAAGCTCACCAGCAGGATGCCCGCTGCGGCCCCTGCGAGCCGTGCGAGGCCTCCCGCGCCGCCCCGCCGTCTCCGGCTGGTGCTGTGATACTCATGTGAAATGCCCATAAAGGTGTTCCCGCTTTCGTTTGGTTCTGATGATAGTCTGCCCGGGATGGGGCGGGTTATCCCCCCGCTGCGGCCCGTCAGCGCTGTGTGAACCCTATTTTATCATAATTTTTTTGCCTCTGCAACCAATTAGGGCTTGCATACAACAGACAAAACAGTTACAATAGGAGAAGAGCAGATTTTTGCACACATTTCTCGAAGTGCTTGCACGACCTGCCAGAATTTTTGTGCGAGTTGCGGCTGCCGGTTGTTGGCTCTGTCCCCGCCTGTACACTGTGCAGGGTGTGCGGGCCTCGGAAGGGACAGGGCGCGGAGCGGCGCTGCGGCGCACAGGAAGTCCAATTTATCGGTAAATGATACAAGGAGGTTCTCATGGCCAAGAATGTGATCATCGGCCAGAGCGGCGGCCCCACCGCCGTCATCAATTCCAGCCTCGCGGGCGTCTACAAGGCCGCCTGCAGTCTGGGCGCAGACAAAGTCTACGGCATGAAGCACGGCATCGAGGGGCTGCTGAAGGAGGAGCTTGTGGAGCTGAACGTCCTGCTGGACGACCGGCTCAGCATCGAGTTGCTCAAGCGCACGCCGTCCAGCTATCTGGGCAGCTGCCGCTACAAGCTGCCCGAGCCGGAGGCAGACTCCACGCCCTACGTCAAGCTGTTCACCCTGTTTGACAAGTACGACATCTGCGCAGTGTTCTACATCGGCGGCAACGACTCGATGGACACCATCGCCAAGCTCAGCCGCTACGGCGCACAGGTGGGCAGCGCGGTGCGGTTCATCGGCGTGCCCAAGACCATCGACAACGACCTCTGCCTCACCGACCACACCCCCGGCTACGGCTCTGCGGCCAAGTACATCGCCACCATCCTCAAGGAGGTCATCCGCGACTCTTCCGTCTATGACATCCGGAGCGTGACCGTGGCCGAGATCATGGGCCGTCACGCCGGCTGGCTGGCCGGTGCGGCCTGTCTGGCGGGCGGCGACGACTGCGATGGCCCCGACCTCATCCTTCTGCCGGAAGTCCCCTTCGAGCCGGACAAGTTCCTCGCCAAGGTGGACGAGCTGCAGCGGGTGAAGTCCAATGTCATCATCGCGGCCAGCGAGGGCGTCAAGACCGCCGACGGCACCTACCTGTGCGACCTCGTCTCCACGGCAGGCCAGCTGGACGCTTTCGGCCACAAGGCCATCCTCAGCGGCACCAGCCGCTATCTGTCCGACCTCATCCACGACAAGCTGAACTGCAAGAGCCGCGCCATCGAGTTCTCGACGCTGCAGCGCTGCGCCAGCCATCTGGCCAGCCGCACCGATGTGAACGAGGCTTACGCAGTGGGCGGCGCTGCGGCGGCAGCAGCCTTTGCCGGTGAGACGGGCAAAATGATCGCGCTCAAGCGCGTATCCGAATATCCCTACCAGTGCATCACCGAGGCGGTGGACGTCCAGAAGGTGGCAAACCTTGAGAAGAAGGTGCCGCTGGACTGGATTGCCCCCGACGGGATGCAGGTGACGGCGGCGTTTGAGGAGTACGCCCGCCCGCTGATCCTCGACGAGGTCACTCCCGTCTACGTCAACGGCACGCCCCGCCACATCTGCCTGTAAGGGATCGCCTTTTTCCTTTCCCCGCGTCTGTTTTCGTGCACCTGCACGTTTATAAAATTTGCCGAAACAGAAAAACAAAAAAGGAGAAATCATCATGGGTAAAAATGCAATCGTTGGCCAATCCGGCGGCCCCACCTCTGTCATCAACGCAAGTCTGGCGGGCGTGTTCGAGAGCTGCAAGAGCCGTGGCGCAGACATCGTCTACGGTATGTGCAACGGCGTGGCCGGTCTTCTGGAGGAGCGGGTCGTTGACCTGTCCACCCTGCTGACCGACGACCTTGACATCGAGCTGCTCAAGCGCACCCCCTCCAGCTTCCTCGGCAGCTGCCGCTACAAGCTGCCCGACTGGCACACCGACGAGGCCGTGTACAAGAAGCTGTTCGCCATCCTCGAGAAGCTGAACATCGGCTACTTCTTCTACATCGGCGGCAACGACTCGATGGACACCATCGGCAAGCTGGCGGAGTACGGCGAGCGCATCCAGAGCGACATCCGCTTCATGGGCGTGCCCAAGACCATCGACAACGACCTGATGGTCACGGACCACACCCCCGGCTACGGCTCTGCGGCCAAGTACATCGGCGTGGTGATGAAGGAGATCATCCGCGACGCCACCGTCTACGGCACCAAGTACGTCACCGTCGTGGAGATCATGGGCCGCAACGCCGGCTGGCTGACCGCCGCCGCCGCGCTGGCCAAGAGCGACGACTGCGAGGGCGTGGATATGATCTGCCTGCCGGAAGTCCCCTTCAACGTGGAGCACTTCGTTGAGAAGGTGCGGGTGATGCAGGAGAAAAAGCCCAGCATCGTCATCGCCGTGTCGGAGGGCGTCAAGCTGGAGGATGGCCGCTATGTCTGCGAGCTGGCAGACGACGTCCACGCAGTGGATGCCTTCGGCCACAAGGCCCTGACCGGCACCGCCCGCTATCTGGCCAATGTGGTGGCCCGCAATCTGGACACCAAGACCCGCTGCATCGAGCTTTCCACCCTGCAGCGCTGCGCCGGACACCTGACCAGCCGCACCGACATCACCGAGGCCTATCAGGTCGGCGGTGCTGCCGCCAAGGCTGCTTTTGAGGGCGTCACCGGCCAGATGGTGGCCCTGAAGCGCATCTCCAACAGCCCCTACCAGTGCACCACCGAGCTGCACCCCATCAGCGAGGTAGCAAACCTCGAGAAGAAGGTGCCGCTGAGCTGGATGAACGAGAATCATACCCAGATGACCGAAGATTTCCTCGCTTACGCACGGCCTCTCATTCAGGCGGAGCTGACCCCGCTGTACATTGCCGGTCTGCCTCACCACATCTACATGAAGACCCAGAAGTAAGCTTCTGTTTCGCAATGCCCCCCTGCACCTCTGCATTCCGATGCAGGGGTGCATTTTTGTACGGAAATGGCCCGGTTTTGCCTGTTTTTTGCTTGTATTTTACACAAGCTTGTATTATAATATGGATATATCTGCGTCGTCCGCTGTTGGACGGCGCGTTTTTTCGTGAGCGATCTTCTGATCTTCGAGGAGGCAGAGTATTTCCATGGCACAAAATTCCCGGACCGGCGATCTGACCAGCGGCCCCATGCTGCAAAAGATCATCCTGTTTTCCCTGCCGCTGGCGGCATCCAGCATCCTGCAGCTGCTGTTCAATGCGGCTGACGTGGTGGTCGTGGGCCGCTTTGCGGGCAGCACGGCGCTGGCGGCAGTAGGCTCCAACGGCGCACTCATCAACCTGCTGGTCAACCTGTTCGTGGGCCTGTCGCTGGGCGCGAACGTCGTCGCGGCCCGCTGCTTCGGCGCAAAGGACGAGGAGGGCGTCCACACCACCGTCCAGACGTCGGTGACGCTGGGCCTCGTCAGCGGCCTCTTTCTGGCCGTGGTGGGCTTCTTCGCGGCCCGGGGCCTGCTGGAGCTGATGAGCTGCCCCGAGGACGTCATCGACCTGTCCACCCTCTACCTCAAGATCTACTTCATCGGGATGCCCATGACCATGCTGTACAACTTCAGCTCGGCGCTGCTGCGTGCCGTGGGCGACACCAAGCGGCCTCTGTTCTGTCTGGCTGTGGCGGGCGTCATCAATGTGGTGCTGAATCTCGTCTTCGTCATCCTCTTCTCCATGAGCGTGGCGGGCGTCGCACTGGCCACCATCATCAGCCAGACCGTCTCCGCCTGCATGGTCACGGCCCTGCTGGTGAAGGAGAAAGGCCCCCTCCACCTCGACCTCGGCCATCTGGGCTTCCACGCGGGGGCGCTGGGCCAGATCCTGCGCATCGGCCTGCCCGCCGGGCTGCAGAGCACCGTGTTCAGCCTCTCCAACGTCGTCATCCAGTCGGCGGTCAACTCCTTCGGCTCCACCATCGTGGCGGGCAACTCGGCTGCCTCCAACCTCGAGGGCTTCGTCTATACGGCCATGAACGCCTTCGCGCAGGCCGCCGTCACCTTCACCAGCCAGAACATGGGCGCACGCCGCTACGACAACCTCGACCGCGTCATGCGCAACTGTCTGCTCTGCGCCGCCGTCACCGGCCTCCTGCTGGGCGGCGGTGCCTCCCTGCTGGGCGGGCAGCTGCTCCACTTCTACTCCTCCGACGAGGCCGTGGTCGCAGCCGGTCTGGCCCGTATGCACATCATCTGCACCACCTACCTGCTCTGCGGCTGCATGGACGTGCTGGCCAGTTGCCTGCGCGGCCGGGGCTACTCCGTCCTGCCGATGGTGGTCAGCCTCGTGGGCAGCTGTCTGCTCCGTCTGGTCTGGATCGCCACCATCTTCCAGCTGTTCCGCTCGACCACCACCCTCTATCTCAGCTACCCCATCAGCTGGATCCTGACGGCGCTGGTGCACCTCGGCTGCCTGCTGGTGGTGCGGCATAAGATGAAGACCGCCCTCTCAGTCAAAGCCTGACGGCTTTGCCAGCTCTCCCAAAGGGAGAGCCATTGGCAGGCCGGACAGGTCTGTGCTGATTGCTGAAGGCTCTCAATATAACGCAAAAAATAGTACCCTGCTACAGAGGGCAGCAGCTGCGGAACCATGTTCCTTGTCAAGCTGCTGCTAACCTTGGTAGCAGGGCACTACTGTTTGCGATACAAATTAAGCTTTACTCGTCCAACATGGGCTTGACCGACACGCCAGTGCCTCTCCCTTTGGGAGAGGTGTCACCGAAGGTGACGGAGAGGGTCTTCGCCAGCAGATACCGGTCATAGCCGCCGTACATCTCCCGGCGGCAGACGATCTCGAAGCCGCAGGCGAGGGCGTTGCGGAGGCTGTACTGGTTGTCGGGGCTGACGGTGGCCCCGATGCCCACGATGCCGGGGCGGAGCCGGGTCAGGGCCGCTTCCAGCAGCTTCCGCTGCAGGCCGTTGCCCCGGTAGTCGGGATGGACGACGGCGCTGTCCGCGTTGGCCCAGCCGTCCCACGCGGGTCTGGGGATGCCCATGAAGGCGGCATAGTTGTGCTCGTCCTGCCCGCAGTAGCGCAGGATGAAGTAGGCCCCCAGCCGCCCGCCGTCCCAGCCGCCGATGCACAGGTCGTCCCGCAGATAGCGGGCGATATTTTCCAGTGTGTCGGGCACGAACTGCTCCGGGTGGGGCATCCCGGCCCGCACCTCGTTCTGCAGGGCGTAGAAGGCGGCGGCGTCCTCCGGCCCGGCGGGGCGCAGAGTCATGGTGCGGCTTTCGGGCCTGCCGCACCCTTTGTGCAGAAGAATTTCCATTCCTGCTCTATCCCTCCAAAATAAAATCATACTTTCCGGTCGATTCCAGTATAAATGCCGTTTGAAACATTGTCAATTTATGTTATAATATTTGTAGAAAAAGTTTCTGCCGGGCATCCTTGTGCCCAGGCAGGGCTTTTTCTGAAGTCCAGGCAGGGCCGCCCTGCCCGTGTACCGGAGGAAACGAACCATGAGAGATCCCAGCTTATCCCCTTCCAGCCGTCTGGGCGGCGCTGTCATCAGCGACCGCATCGTCAGCGCCTTGCTGGAGGAACTGCGCACCGGCCGCTATGCACAGGCCGACCATCTGCCTGCGGAGGTGGACCTTGCCGCCGAGCTAGGCGTCAGCCGCACCGTCATCCGCGACGCACTGAGTGAGATGGAGCGTGCGGGCTACATCGAGCGGGTGCGCGGCATCGGCACGGTGGTCAACCGGAGCGTGCTGGGCCTGCGCAGCCGCTTGGATCAGAAGCTGGAGTATTACCCGCTCATCCGCAGCTTTGGCAGCTACCCCCACGCCGACGGCATCCAGATCTATCCCGTCCGCGCCAGCGAAGAGCTGGCCCGGGAGCTTGCCCTCGAGCCGGGCGACGAGGTGATCTGCATCAAGAAGCGCATCCTCGCCGACACCACCCCCGTCATCTACTCCATCGACTATCTGCCCCGCGCCCTCTTCGGCAGCCGGGACTTCACCCGCATCGATCTGTCGGGCGACATATTCGAGGTCCTGGAGCGGGAGTGCCGTCAGCAGGTGGCTTCCAATGTGGCCCACCTCAAGGCCAGCTGCGGGGACGAGCCCATCCGTGCCGCCATGCGTCTGGCCCCCGGCGAGGCCATGCTGCTGCTGGATGAGATCTGCTACAACCGGCTCTGCCATCCCGTCATGCGTTCGCTGAGCTACTACACGAATTTCTTCGACTTCTCGATTCTTCGAAAGCTTCTTTGACGGAGGGAAACAAAACACTATGCGTCATCTGATCGATCCGTTGGATCTCAGCCAGCAGGAGATCACCTCTCTGCTGGACTTGGCCGACCACATCTGCGCCGACCCGGCCGCTTATCAGGATGTGGCCGCCCACAAAAAGCTGGCCACCCTGTTCTACGAGCCGTCCACCCGCACCCGCCTCTCCTTCGAGGCCGCGATGCTGAACCTCGGCGGCCATGTCCTTGGCTTCCCCAGTGAGAACGTGTCCAGCGCATCCAAGGGCGAGAGCGTGGCCGACACCATCCGCGTCGTGTCCTGCTACGCCGACATCGTGGCCATGCGCCACCCCAAGGAGGGCGCGCCGCTGCGGGCCAGCCGGTACTCCCGCATCCCTGTCATCAACGCAGGCGACGGCGGGCACCAGCACCCCACCCAGACCATGACCGACCTGATGACCATCCGCCGCCGCAAGGGCCGTCTCCACGACCTGACCATCGGCCTGTGCGGCGACCTCAAGTTCGGCCGCACCGTCCACTCCCTCATCAAGACGATGGCACGCTGCGAAAACATCCGCTTCGTCCTCATCAGCCCCGAGGAGCTGCGCGTGCCCGACTACATCATCACCGACGTCCTCGAGGCCAACCACATCCCCTACAAGGAGACCCGCAGCCTCGAGGAGTCCATGCCCGAGCTGGACATCCTCTACATGACCCGCGTCCAGAAGGAGCGCTTCTTCAACGAGGAGGACTACATCCGCCTGAAGAACAGCTACATCCTCACCAAGGACAAGATGGCCCTCGCCAAGCCCGACATGGCGGTGCTGCATCCCCTGCCCCGCGTCAACGAGATCGCGCTGGACGTGGACGACGACCCCCGCGCCGCCTACTTCGAGCAGGTGCAGAACGGTGTCTACGTCCGGATGGCACTTATCATGACGCTGCTGGGCCTCAAGGACCCCAAGGCAGACAAGGAGGACAACTGAAATGCTGAACATTGATGAGATCCAGAACGGTATCGTCATCGACCACATCAAAGCAGGCACGGCCATCGGCCTGATGGACCTGCTGGGCATCAAGGGCAACCGCACCTCCAGTGTGGCCCTCATCCAGAACGCCCGCAGCCACAAGGCTGCATCGGGCCGGAAGGACATCATCAAGGTGGAGGGCGACGCCTCCTGGCTCAACCTCGACGTGCTGGCCTATCTCGACCCCGACATCAGCGTGACCGTCATCGAAAATGGCCGGGCCGTCAAGAAGGAAAAGCCCCAGCCCCCCAAGCGTCTGGTCAACATCGTGCGGTGCAGGAATCCCCGCTGCATCTCCTCCATCGAGGAAGAGTGCGACCAGATCTTCGAGCTCAGCACCAACGGCAAGTATCGCTGCATCTACTGCGAGCAGGAACTGCAGGTCAAGCCGGAATGATCCCCTGCTGAACACAGCGCCCCCGTCAGCCATGCACTGACGGGGGCGCTTTTACGTTATGATGTGATTTTTAATGTCCAGATTGTGCCAGCGTGCGGCCATCAAGCTTCGCCCATTCTCTGCGGCCATTGGACGAACGGCCAAGTATAATAGATGCCGCAGCAGAGGCACTGGTGAATACATTGTCCTCGGCAAATACGTTATTCTGTATTATACCGATCCCTAGCAGAGTTTTTCTCTGTTCCACATAGTTCTGCGGCAATCCACTCGTCACATCTGGGGCAATGCGGCTGCCCTTCAATACCAGAAAACAGTCTTTATCGATAGGATACCCCATAGCGCTGCTCCCGCGACCAGCCAGCAAAAACAGACCTTCGTCCGTCCCACTTCGCCGGGAAGGATTCAACTCCCACTTTTCTGCAAACACGTCGCTCAGCATCGCCTGCCGCTTTTTCACAACATCCGGCGTCCATACAGGCTCATTGATGACCTGCGTCGTGAGAACATAGGAACTCGTGCCGCCTTTTGACTGGAAATATTTTTCCTTCTTGGTCGCGAAGCCATAATTCTGTGCCGCAGAATTTCTCTGCCGGGTCAGCGGCACAAGATTTGCGATTCGGTTGAGCCAATATTTACGCTCCTGCTCATCCGGCCAGAGTTCCAGCCAACTGCCATGGACAGGAGGATGCTGCGGCAGGACATGCTCGATGGTAAACAGCTTCTGATTATACGATGCCCCGCCGTCACTCATGAAAGAGTCCAGCCGCTGGATGATGTAGTTACGGCGCTGTGCGGTCATCGTATAAATTTCGCCATCCAGTGTCTGCTGGAATTGTTCTTTTTCCCAGTCAGTAAGCTCAATGTTTCTCAGTGGATCAGCCAGCGTGCTGTCAGGCCGACTTTCCATTTCCACCAGAAGCCATTTATACCGGTCTACGCGGTGGTTGACATCCTGCGCGGTCACCAGTAGATAAGATGCCAGCCTTTCCAGCTTTCGGATAAACCAGAGAACGTATTCCGAATCATTCGAGTGCTCTGCGAGAAATTTGATAGCAGGTGGCATCCAGTCGGAGTTATTGGTCTTGTTCAGCCAGAAAAGCAGCCCGTTTACCTCGTCTGCATGATGCGTAGCAGTGAACTCGCAATTTTTCAGCTGAACGTAGGCATTCGTATAGGGTACAAGATAGTCATCGATCAGCTGTTCCGGGGATACCGTCTTTAACACGTACTCTTCAAACTCTTCCCGAAGGGTCTTTTTCTGGCGTTCCTTTACAAATATAGTACGGGTGTGAGTAAACACTTCATTGAACCCGTCACGTCCTGTCAACTCCTCCAGCCCTTCCCATTTTTCCGTGTAGCCCTGCTGTTTTTCTTTGGGAAGACTTCCAATAACAGTCGATTTGATGATGTCTGTCGGCAATAAGTCGAGTCCCCTGCTGTTCATGACCGTAAAAATACGGAACGCGGATTCCTGACTCGGCGTCGAAACGACCACCAGATAGCAACGGGTCAGCAAAAACTGTGTAAATCTTAGCCGATCATCGTCATTGCTGAACATTTCAGCAAAACTCTTGCGAAGCACAGCGCAGTTTTTCTGGATATGCAGCTTTGCCTCGGTGTCCAACACCGCCGGATCCAGTTGCCCCAATGCGTCCAGCTGAATATTCTGGATGTACTTATGGAAAAACGGCTGGTCTTTTTCCTTGAGGAATAATCTCGGCTGGGCCTCAATGCCCTCCAATACATTGCCCTTTTCCTGCAAATATTTTTTGCAGTCCATCTTATAGTCTTCGTTGTCAAATGTGTCGGCAAGAACTGCAAACAGGATGGACAGTGTCGTCAGGCGCTGCTGTCCATCGATGACATCGGCATAGCGGTTCTGTTCATCCTTGATAAGGACGATGCTACCCAGAAAGAAATTTTCTGTGTTCTCTGTCTGGAAAAATCCATATAAATCATCGAACAGCGCGCCCGTTTCATCTTCCGTCCATGCATAAGGGCGCTGGTAGCCCGGGATATGATACTCAAAATCCGAGCTGAATATCTTGGAAAGCGGATATTCTTTTCCGGTTATCTTGCTGCTTACCACACTGCTCATAGCAGACCCTCTTTTTCTGTTGCTTTCGTACGTCCGTTGTGTTTGCAGTATCCCTCAGACCTTCCGCCGCAGCAGGCTCATGGGCGGCAGCTCGGGGGTGGGGATGGTGTAGCGCTCCATGGCGTGGGGGGTGGACTCCACCAGCTCACCGGCCTCATTTTTGATCCACGCGGGGGTCAGCGGGATGCTGCGGCCATCCGGGCAGAGGGCTTCCAGCGTGTCGCCGAGGCTCCACTTGCCCCGCTGCTGGCAGCTGGCGACGCCGTTCTCCCAGCCGTCCACGGTGCCCACGAACTCCCACTCGCGGATGTAGGTGGCGCTGTCAGTGGCCTGACGGGCCTGCTCCCGGCCAAAGTAGAAGCCCGGGGAGTAGTGGCGGTGGCTGGTGCGGGTCAGCTCGGCCAGCACCTCCTCCGGCAGCTCGAAGTTCTCATTCATCGGGTCGGCCAGATACTGGTCGAGGGTGCGGCGGTAGGCGGCAGTCACGCTGGCGACGTAGTAGAAGGTCTTGGCGCGGCCTTCGATCTTCAGGCTGTCCACGCCCGCCTTGCAGATGAGGTCGAGGAAGGGGGCGGTGCACAGATCGTTGGCGTTCAGGATATAGCTGCCGTCCTCGTTCTCGCCGATCTCGTAGAGCTGGCCCGGGCGGGTCTCCTCGCTGAGATAATACTTCCAGCGGCAGGGCTGGGCGCACTGGCCCCGGTTGGCGTCGCGGCCCGCCATGTAGTTGGAGAGCAGGCAGCGGCCCGACACGCTCATGCACATGGCACCGTGGACGAAGGCCTCGATCTCCAGCTCCGGCGGGGTCTTGTCCCGGAGGGTGGCGATGTCCTGTAAGGTCATCTCCCGGGCCAGCACCACCCGCTTCGCGCCCATGTTGTAGGCGGCGCGGGCTGCGGCCCAGTTGGTGATGCCGGTCTGGGTGGACATATGGACGTCGATGTCGGGCGCGAAGGTCTTGCAGGCGTCCAGAACGCCGAGGTCGGCCACGATGAAGGCGTCCACACCGGCGGCCGCCGCGTCCCTGATGGCCTGCGGCAGGCGGTCGGCCTCCTCATTGGTGGGCAGGGTGTTCATGGTCAGGTAGACCTTGCGGCCCCGGGCGTGGGCGTAGATGACGCCCTCCGTCAGCTGCTCGGGGGTGAAGTTGGTGGGTGCAGAGCGCATCCCGAACTCGGGCAGGGCGCAATAGACCGCGTCCGCACCGTAGTTGATGGCGTACCGCAGGCGCTCGAGGTCGCCCGCCGGGGCCAGAAGTTCCGGTATCTGTAACATGGTATTCCTCTTTTACGTTAAGCTTTTATTGACTTTTGCCGCCGCATCGCAGTTTTTCTGATGGTCTGCGTAGGTGCGGGCGTAGTAGTAGTTTCCCTTGCGGTCGGTGACGAAGAAATAGGCGTCCTTTGCCTCCTCATCGGGCTGGGGGGCGAGGGCGGCACGGAGGGCCGCGATGCCGGGGTTGGAGATGGGTCCAGCAGGCAGACCGGTGCAGGTGTAGGTGTCGTAGGCCGTCCGGATGTTCTCCGGGATGCTGTCCCAGCCGCCGTAATAGGGCGCGACCCAGTTCCAGAGATAGTTGTTGTCGGCGTCGCTCTGGACGTAGCTGGAGGTGTTGCTCTGGAGCTTGGGGTAGGGCGAGCCTTCGGCCAGACGGTTGCGGAACACCTGCGCCACGTTGTCGTCCTGCGCGTTGCCCGCCTCCTCCTGCACGAAGGACGCCAGCGTCACCACCTCGGGCAGGGTCATCCCCTGCTCGTCCATTGCCGCATACATCTCGTCGGTGATCTGCTTATCGAAGTGGGCATAGAACGTCTCCACATAATGATGGACGGTGTCGTCCTTCAAAAAGTCGTAGGTGTCCGGGAAAAGATAGCCCTCACACTTGAGGAAGCGGTCGGGGGCGTCCTTGTCCTCCGGGACATACTGCCAGAACCGGTACGAGCTGAAATCGCCGGTGTTGGCCTCCGCAAGGAAGTCCTCGGCGCTGCACAGCCCCGCGTCCTCCATCTTCCGGGCGATGGCGATGGCCGTCGTGCCCTCGGGGAAGGTCAGCCGGACGCTGTCGGCCTGCGCGTAGGCAGAGAGGGCTGCGATGAGTCCATCGTAAGAATATCCCCCTGTTTGCAACGTAAAATCGCCATATTGGAGCTTCCCTGCTGCGCCCTTCTGCCCCACATACCAGCGGAACAGGTAGGCAGAGCGGATGACTCCGGCATCCTTGAGCCTGTTGGCGATCGCGGCCACGCCGCTGCCCTGCGGGATGCTTACCGTTACTTCGGTGCCGGATTTCAGGCCGTTTCCGTTTATCTCCCGATAGGCAAACAGCGCCATGCCGCCCGCCGCCAGGATCACGACCAGCAGCACAGCCAAGATCGCTTTCGCTGCTCCGCCTTTTTTCTTCTTTCCTTTTTGTGCCATACGCACTCCTTTATCGTCCGTTCAGCTTTCCATCATCAGCCGCATATAGCTCTCTTCCACGTCGAATGGCTCGGCGTCGAACCGGATCATGCCGTAGTCCTGCCGTCTGCCCTCGCCGAGGAAGAGGTTCTGCGCCGCACCCACCGTGATGACGGCGCGCTCCACGATGACCTCCTTCTCCCGGGCGGCTTCCATCAGCACCTCGGCAGAGCGGTCGTCCTCGGCCATCATCTCCACGAAGTAAAGGGTGTTCTCCCGGCGGAAATAGACGCCGTAGCCCTTCCCGCTGGACACGATGGTGGCACCCCGGGCGTAGAGGTCGCCCAGCACGACGGCCATCCGCTCCGGCGGGAGCTGGACGGTATCGGGGCAGAAGCGCTCCCGCAGCTCACAGAGCTTGCGGGCTGTGACAGAGTCGAACTCGGCCTGACTCCACAGGTTTCGGGACACCTCCCGGGGCAGGCAGCGGAGGGGGAAGGCCCAGCGGAAGCCCTTGCTTTCCAGCAGAGCGGCCTGCTCCTGCCCCTGCGGCACAGCCACCGTGAAGCCCGCCCCCCGCAGCTTTTGCTGGGCGCAGAGATAGTCCACGAGGCCCGCGAGGAGCAGCTCGCCCTTCCCGCACAGGCCATAAAGATAGCTGCCGCTGCGGCCCCTGAGGGTGACAGGCACGGCCAGCGCTGCGGCCTCGAGCTGTCCGTTCTCCTCGGCGATATAGACATTCTCCACCCCGGCGAACTGTTCCAGAGCGGTCTTGGCAAAGGCGGCGCTGTCGCCCCGCTCTGCCTGCCACAGTGCCACGACTGCCGCCTCTTCAGACGGCTGCATCAAACGATACATCGATAGTATCCCTCCCTTTTTCGCGGTTATCCGAGCACATCTCCGGCCAGCGCCTGCACCTCGGCCTGAATGTCCTCGATGGTGCGCATGGCCCCGTCCGCCGTGCAGTGGACGGTGGCCCAGCCCAGATGCTCCGCGCAGTACTCGGCGGCGCGGCGGCTGCGGGCCAGATATTCGGTATCCTTTTCGTGGACGTCCTTCCTGCTCTCGTCGCCGTGGTAGCGGCCGGTCATGAGCTTCTGGCTCACGGCGGGGTCTACCTGTAAGTAAACGACGGCGTCCGGCGCGGGCAGGCCCAGAAGCTGGTACTCATATTTGAAGGCCCAGCGGAGGAAGCCGTCCCACTGGTCGGGCGGGAGCTTGGAGCACTGGTGGACGGCGTTCGACGTGGTGTAGCGGTCGGCGATGACGATGCCGCCCGCCTCATAGAAGCTGCCCCATTTGGTCTTATAGCTGGCGTACCGGTCCACGGCGTAGAAGCTGGACGCGGCGTAGGGGTTGACGTCGTCGGGCCTGCTGCCGAACTGGCCGGAGAGGTACATCTTTACCAGCGCGCTGGAATCGCTCTCGTAGTCCGGGAAGGTGATCTCCATCACCCTGCGGCCGCTCCCGGCCAGATGGGCGGCCAGAAGCTTTGCCTGCGTGGCCTTGCCGGAGCCGTCCAGACCCTCGAGGACGAAAAGCCTGCCCTTGCTCATTCTGCCCTCTCCCCTTTCAGCGCGGCGTACCGGGCGCGGACCTCAGCGGTGCGGCCGCAGCACATCCTGCCCTCCGGGCAGGGGCCGGACACGCAGGCCGGGCCAGCGGTGCGGAAGAGATGGGGGGCCACCGGGTAGACCAGCCGCAGCATCTCCTCGGCCAGCTGCCGGATCTCCCACTGGGCGCGGCTGCAGCAGCGGAGGTGGAAGAAATTCTGGAGGCTGCGGGCGTTCATGGTCACGACCATCTTGGTCTCGCAGGCGTTGGGCAGGACGAAGCGGGCGTCCTCGTTGGCCTGCTTGGAGGCCTTGGCCCGTGCCTGCTTTTCGGGCAGGCCCTCGGCCATCAGGCGGGCGGTGTGGCCCTCTTCCAGCTTCTTCACAAGGTCGAGGTAGCGCTTGGCGTCCTCGTCCATGCTCTCGACGAAGGCCGCCTTTGCCTCGGGGATGGCCTCGATCTCGGGCGGGATGACGTAACGGAAATCGTCCAGACGGACGTACCGCTGGCTCTGGACGCTGAAGGACGCGATGCGGTGGCGGGTGATCTGGGCCAGCAGGGTGCGGCTCACCCCCTCGATGCCGAAGGTGAAGCTGGCGTGCTCGATGGGGCTGGCGTGGCCCACGTCGCTGAGCATGGTCAGGAAGCGGGCGGTCTTTTCCTCATCCAGCCCGTCCAGAAGGTCGGTGATGTGGGCGTCGGAGTAGCAGAGCTTCGCCGCCGCCGCCACCACCTTCTCCGGCTCCGGCGTGTGTGCGATCAATCGGACAGTCATCATTTTTTCTCATTCCTCCGTCGTTATCTTCACAAGGGGCGCATAGTTTGCCATGGTCTTCTTCACGCCCACCTTCTCGAAGCGGATCTCTACGATCTGGTCGCCTGCGGCGGGCTTGACCTTCAGCACCTCGCCCCGGCCAAAGACCTTGTGCTCCACGATGTCGCCCGGCTCGTAGTGCTTGGGGCCGGTGGAGGCGGGGCGGGGCGCGGGAGCCGGGCTTACGCTGCCGCCTGCGGGCCGGACCGGCGCTTTGGGGGCCGTCGGGCGGCCATAGCCGCTGCCGAAGCCGGACGGGCCGGAGCTGCTGCCATAGCCCGACGCGGTACTGCCCCGGCCCGCATAGTCCGCGCCGAAGCCGCGGTTCCCGGACGAAGGCGCGTTGTATTCTTGGTTGAGGTAGCCGCCGCGGCCGGAGGCCGCGCGCCCCCAGCCGGAGGGACCGGAGTAGCCCGACGCGCCGCCCGGGACGGTGTCGCTGCCCCAGCTGCTGCCCCAGCCGCCCAGACGGGAGCGCTGCTCCAGCACCGGGCTGCGGGTCTCCTCGAGGTAATCCGGCTCGATCTCCCGGAGGAAACGGCTCGGCTCGTTGTGCTGGGTGCGGCCATAGAGCATCCGGGTGACGCTGTTGGAGATGTACAGCTCCTTCTTGGCGCGGGTGATGCCGACATAGGCCAAGCGGCGCTCCTCCTCAAGGTCGGCCTCGGAATACTTGCTCATCTCACTGGGGAAGACTCCCTCTTCCATGCCAATGAGGAATACATAGGGGAACTCGAGGCCCTTGGCGGAGTGGATGGTCATGAGCACCACCTGATCGGCGCTCTCGTTGTAGCTGTCGATGTCGCTGATGAGGGCGATGTCCTCCAGATAGCCTTCCAGCGAGGCCTCCTCCCCGTGCTGGTCGCAGTAGCTCTTGACGTTGTTGACCAGCTGGCCGAGGTTCTGCAGGCGGTCGGCGGCGTCCTCATGGCCCTTGGCGGCGTCGGCTTCCAGCATGGCGCGGTAGCCCGTCAGCTCAATGACATCGGCGGCGAACTCGTCCAGCGTCTTTGTTTCCAGCGATTCCTGCAATTTCTGGCAGATGTCCCAGAATTTATACAGCGGCGCAATGGCGCGGCTGAGCTTGGCGTACTGGTCGGCCTGCGAGATGACGTCCAGCATACTCACGCCCTGCTGGGCCGCGAGGTCGGCGATGACCTCGACGGTCGTTGCGCCGATCTTACGCGCAGGCTCGTTGATGATGCGGCGGAGGCGGATGTCGTCCCGGGGGTTGGCCACGATGGACATATAGGAGTGGATGTCCTTGACCTCCTTGCGGTCGTTGAAGCGCTGGCCGCCCACGATCTTGTGGGGGATGCCGGCGCGGGTGAAATAGCTTTCGATGGGGGCCGACTGGGCGTTCATCCGGTAGAGGATGGCGTGGTCGGCCAGATGTCCGCCCGCCTTGAGGTGCTGGCCGATGACGTCGGCGATGTGCATGGCCTCATCCTGCTCGTTCTCGGCGGTGTAGACCTGCACCTTGTCGCCCTCGCCGTTCTTGGTCCAGAGGGTCTTGCCCTTCCGCTCGGTGTTGTGCTGGATGACGCAGTTTGCGGCGTTCAGGATATTGGAGGTAGAGCGGTAGTTCTGCTCGAGGCGGATGGTCTTGGTGCCCTTATAGATGCGCTCGAAGTTGAGGATGTTTTCGATGGTCGCGCCCCGGAAGCGGTAGATGCTCTGGTCGTCGTCGCCCACGACGCAGATGTTCTTCTCCGGGCCGGTGAGGAGGCTGACGAGGCGGAACTGGGCCACGCTGGTGTCCTGATACTCGTCCACCAGCAGGTATTTGTACTTGTTCTGGTAGAACTCGCGGACGTCCTCGTGCTCCGACAGCAGGATGACCGTCTGGTAGATGAGGTCGTCGAAGTCGAAGGCCCCAGCTTCTTTGAGCTTCCGCTCGTAGGCGGCGTAGACCTTGGCCGCGAGGGCGCCCTTGGTATCCCGGGCGGGGGTGCGCAGGGCCTCTTCGGGGCTGATGAGCTGATCTTTCCAGCGGCTCATCTGGTTGATGGCGCTCTTGATGGGGAAGAACTTGTCGTCTACGCTCAGCTCCTTGTACACCGTCTTCATGACCCGCTGGGCGTCGTCGGTGTCGTAGATGGTGAAGCTGCGGGGGTAGCCGATCTCCTCGGCCCAGCGGCGGAGGATGCGGACGCAGGCGGAGTGGAAGGTGGAGGCGAAGACCTCGTCCCCCTCTTCCCCGCCCAGCATCCGGCGCAGGCGCTCCTTCAGCTCTCCGGCGGCCTTGTTGGTGAAGGTGATGGCCATGACGTTCCAGCTGCGGACGGCGTTCTGGCGGAGCATCCCGTCCAGCCACGCCGGGGCGTCGGTGCCGGTCATGATGGCGGTGCGCAGGGCCTTCACGTCCTCCTCCGTGACCTCCCGGGGCGTCCATTTCGAGCCGTGGGCCGAGCCGAAGCGGATGAGGTTGGCGATGCGGTTGACCAGCACGGTGGTCTTGCCGCTGCCTGCCCCCGCAAGGATAAGGAGCGGGCCGTCGGTGGTGAACACCGCCTGCCGCTGCATCTCGTTCAGCCGTCCGAACTGCTTTTCGATATAGGTATCACGCAAAGCGCAGAATTGTTGTGCGAGATCTGTTGCCATTGTTTCACCTGTTCTTTTCGTTCATTTCTGGATAAACCACTTGATTCATAGTATATCACATTTCGAAAAAGTTGTACATAAAAACAGCCGGAAACGTCTGTGCAAGCCGGGTGCTTGCGGGGCTGAACCTCTCCGCCATCGCTTACGCGATGCCACCTCCCCTATCGAGGGGAGGCCTTGGCATATCGGAAACTTTCCCTCCTCGCCAGAGGCTCCCCTACTAGGGGAGCTGGCTGCGAAGCAGACTGAGAGGTTGTACGAAGGGCGAGCCTCTGGCGAAGAGGGCAGCTTTTCAGACGATCCCAAAAGCCGCAAAACAAAAACCGCCCCATCGCGGAAAATGCCACGATGGAGCGGAGATATTCAGGAAATGCTTAGCCGAAGATGTTGATGAGGATACCAGCAGCGACGGCGGAGCCGATGACGCCGGCCACGTTGGGGCCCATGGCGTGCATCAGCAGGAAGTTGGAGGGGTTCTCGCTCTGGCCCACCTTCTGAGAGACGCGGGCAGCCATAGGCACAGCGGAAACGCCTGCGGAGCCGATCAGGGGGTTGACCTGACCGCCGGTGAGGACGTACATGATCTTGCCGCAGATGACACCGGCAGCGGTGCCGAAGGAGAAGGCGATGAGGCCCAGCACGATGATGAACAGGGTGCGGCTGTTCAGGAAGGTGTTGGCGGAGGTGGTGCAGCCGACAGACAGGGCAAGGAAGATGGTGATGATGTTCATCAGCTCATTGCCAGCGGTCTTCTGGATACGATCCACGACGCCGCACTCCTTCATCAGGTTGCCCAGCATCAGCATACCGACCAGAACGGCGGCATCCGGCACGATGAGGGAGACGATGATGGTGACCATGATGGGGAAGATGATCCTCTCGGTCTTGGTCACGGCGCGCAGCTGCTTCATCACGACGGTACGCTCCTTCTTGGAGGTCAGAGCCTTCATGATGGGGGGCTGGATGACGGGCACCAGAGCCATGTAGCTGTAGGCCGCGACGGCGATGGAGCCGAGCAGCTCAGGAGCCAGACGGGAGGTGACGAAGATGGCGGTGGGGCCGTCTGCGCCGCCGATGATGGCGATGGCGGCAGACTGCTTCTGGGTGAAGTCCACCAGACCGGTCGCGGCCAGCAGGCGGGCGCCCATGTAGGTGCCGAAGATGCCGAACTGAGCGGCAGCGCCCAGCAGCAGGCTCTTGGGGTTGGAGATCAGGGGGGCGAAGTCGGTCATGGTGCCGATGCCGAGGAAGATCAGCGGCGGGTAGATGCCCAGCTTGACGCCCATGTAGAGCATATCGGCCAGACCGCCGTTGTTCAGGATCTCGATCCACATCGGGTGCTCGAGGCCGTCACCGACGAAATACTGCATATGGATGACGCCGCTGCCGGGGAGGTTGGCCAGGATCATACCGAAGGCCATGGGCAGCAGGATCAGAGGCTCGAACTCCTTGACGATCGCAAGGTAGAGCAGGAAGCAGCCCACGCAGATCATCACGGCGTAGAGCATACCGCCCGGCTCACCGAACCGGGCAAAGCCGGAACTCTGGAAAATACCGACCAGAGTATCAATAAACTGAGTCATGTTTTTCCTCCTGTGTTAAAAGGGCGCAGTGGTGTCGTTGACGCCAGCATTGCCCCAGCCATTCTTGCCGCGGCGGACTGCCTTCAGCACATACTTGCCGTTGCCCATAGAGTAGATGGCTGCCATGATGGCTGCCACAACGTCGCCGGGGATGCCTGCCTCCACCTGCGGGGCAGCAGCCTTTGCGGGTGCGGCAGCGGGCGCAGCGGCCTGTTTCACAGGAGCAGCCGGTTTTTCAGCAGGCGCAGCCTTGGCGGCTGCCTTCTTGCTGTTCATGGCGTCAAAGATCCTGCCCTCCAGCGTGATGATGGCCATCAGCAGGACGAGGATCAGAAACACCAGCACAATACCGGTTATGGTAACGATCACATCATAACCTAAATCCATGGTCTTCCTCCTAGTTACTTTTTTCTTTGCCGACCGCCGGGCGGACAGCAAAAACCGATTTGAAGATATTATACAATATTTTCCGGGTCGATTCAACAACTATGAACAAAAATCATGTTCTTCTTCACCAGACTGTGAACAAGCCCTCAGCGGCGGCCCATGCGGGGGGTGGCGTCGGTGAAGCCGGTCTCCAGCTTGTCGCCCATCCGCAGGCTCATGGCCGTGCCCAGCGCCACGCAGTTGACGGGGTCGGGCGAGACCGTCACCTCCACCTTCAGCTCCTGACTGAGGTACTCGGGCAGACCATGGAGCTGTGCGCCGCCGCCCGTGAGGACGACGCCGTTGCGGTAGATGTCACCGGCCAGCTCGGGGGGCGTCTTTTCCAGCACCTGATGGGCGGCGGTGCCGATCTGCTCGCTCAGGCGCATGACCGGCTCGTAGAGGTCGGCGGTGGAGACGTTGACCCGGACGGGCAGGCCGGTGAGCAGGCTGCGGCCCTTGATCTCCATCGTCTCGTTGAAGTCGGCCTTCTGGGGGCAGCAGGCCACGTTCTTTTTCAGGTTCTCGGCGGTGCGCTGGCCGATGGCGATGCTGAACTTGTTGCGCACGAACTTGAGGATCTCCTCGTCGTAGTGGTTGCCCGCGACGCGGACGCTGGTGGCCTTGACCTTGCCGCCGAGGCTCAGCACGGCGATGTCGGTAGTGCCGCCGCCGATGTCGATGATCATCCGGCCATCGGGGACGGTGATGTCGATGCCGGAGCCGAGGGCAGCGGCGATCGGCTCATCGATGAGGTAGACCTGACGGGCACCGGCGGCCATGACGGCCTCCACCACGGCGTCGCTCTCGATGCCGGTGATGGCGGCGGGCACGCAGACGGCCACCCGGGGCTTGACCATGTGGGAGCTGTAGACCTGATTGACGAAGCGGCAGATCAGCTCGCGGGTCATGGTGTGGTCGCTGATGACGCCGTCCTTCAGCGGGAAGATGGCGGAGATGTAGTTGGGCGTGCGGCCCACCATTGCGAGGGCCTTGTCTCCTGCCTCGAGCACGCAGTTCTTGCGGGTGTCCACCGCCACTACGCTGGGCTGGTTGAGGACGACGCCTTGCCCCTCCTGCGCGATGATGATGGTCGTCGTACCAAGATCGATACCGATGTCGTTCTGTGCCATAGTCGTGAATTCCTTTCTCTCTGCCCCATTCTCTATTGCGATCGCCCATCTCCGGGCGAGGGTCATCAAAACACATTATAGTATAGCATATCTGAGGGGAAAAAGAAAGTCATATGGAACAACCTCTCCGTCATCGCTGCGCGATGCCACCTCCCCTATCGAGGGGAGGCCTTGGCATTTCGTAAAGTTCCCCTCTTCGCCAGAGGCTCCCCTACTAGGGGAGCTGGCGAGGAGCTTGCGACGAGACTGAGAGGTTGTACGAAGGAGAGCCTGACCGTGAGCTACTGCGGAACAAAACCTCTCCGTCATTGCTTCGCAATGCCACCTCCCCTATCGAGGGGAGGCTTTGGCATTTCGGAAAGTTTCGTCTTCAATCGGAGAGCTTTTCCTGCTCCGGCGGCAGCGCCTCCGCCAGCAGGGCCGCGAGGCCGCTGTAGCGGAGGTTCTGGCGGACGTTGGACATCATCCGGTTGACGACGTCCCGGCGGCCCACCACGATGCAGAGCTTCCGGCCGCGGGTGACGCCGGTGTAGAAGAGGTTGCGGTAGCACAGGCGGGGCGGCACCTGCGCCGCCGGGAGGATGACCGCCGGGAACTCGCTGCCCTGACTCTTGTGCACCGTGATGGCATAGGCGATCTCCAGCTCGTTGAGGTTCTCGGCGGGGTAGACCAGCCGCCGGTCGTCCATCCGCACCACCATCGAGCGGCTGCGGGGGTCGATGGACTCCACGATGCCGATGTCGCCGTTGTACGCCCCTACCCCCTGCTCTCCGCCGATGCGCTGCCACGTGATCTCGTAGTTGTTGCGCACCTGCATCACCTTGTCGCCCACCCGGAAGACCCGGGCCGCGCTCTGCAACTCGGGCCTGCCCTTCTGGGGCGGGTTGAGCAGGGCCTGCAGCTCCACATTGAGGGCCTGCGTGCCGGTGGGGCCGAGCTTGGTGGGGCAGAGCACCTGAATGTCCTTCACCGGGTCGAACTGGTAGCTGCGGGGCAGGCGGGTGGTCACGAGGTCGCAGACGAGCTTTTGCGCCGCGTCGCCGTCCGACTCGAGGAAGAAGAAATCGTCCGTTTTGCCGCCCTTTTTCAGCGGCTCGCCCGAGATGATGTGGTGGGCGTTCTCCACGATGAGGCTCTGGGCCGCCTGCCGGAAGATCTCGTTGAGGCAGACTGTGGGCACCAGCCCTGAGCGGATGACCTCGCCGAGGATGTTGCCCGGGCCGACGCTGGGCAGCTGGTCGGCGTCGCCCACCATGATGATGCGGCAGCTGTACCGCAGGGCCGCGATGAGGGCCTGAAACAGCCTGACGTCCACCATGCTCATCTCGTCGAGGATGACCACATCGCATTTGAGGAGGTTTTTGTCGTTGTGGATGAAGCTGACCACGCCGCCGGTGTAGTCCACCTCCAGCAGACGGTGGATGGTGGAGGCCTTGCGGCCCGTCAGCTCGCTCAGGCGCTTGGCGGCCCGGCCCGTGGGGGCGCAGAGGGCTACCCGCTCGGCCTGATCTTCCAGAAGCTGCAAAATGGCGTTGACGGTGGTGGTCTTGCCGGTGCCGGGGCCGCCGGTGAGGACGAGGCAGTTTTCGGTCATGGCCTTCCGGATGGCCTCCCGCTGCAAAGGCGCGTAGGCAAAGCCCTGCGCCAGCTCCAAAATCTGGATGTTTTTGTCGAGGCCGTGGGCCGTCTGCTTCCCCCGCTTCGTCAGCAGGGCCAGACGGTCGGCGATGTCCTGCTCGGCGGCCAGAAGGTCGGGCAGGTAGATATATTCCGTGCCGTCGAAGGTCTTTTCCGCCAGCGTCTCCGCCCCGAGGCAGCGGGCGAGGGCCTCGTCCAGCTTTTCGGGGGGCTGGTGGATGAAGTTCGAGGCCGTGGCCAGCAGCTGGGCGCGGGGCAGGCAGGTGTGGCCGTTGCCCGCGTTGTGGCGGAGGGTGCGCAGGAGGGCGGCTTCCAGCCGCTGGGCGCAGTCCCCTGCCATCTGGTAATACTGGGCGATGCTGTCGGCGTGGCGGAAGTCCAGCTGAAGCGGCTCGCCGCAGAGCAGATAGGGGTTCTGCTGGATGGCCGTCATCGCCCCCGGGCCGAAGGTGCGGAAGACCTCCATCGCCCGGCGGGGGCTGATCTCGAACTGGGCCAGATAGGCGATCAGCTCCCGCATCCCGAACATCCGCTTGAACTCCTGCTGGATGCGGTCGGCCTTGTCCGCCGAGATGCCCGGGATGAGGGTGAGCTGGGCGGGGTCGTTGGCGATGACGTCCAGCGCCGCCGCGCCGAACTTGTCGATGATCTTATCCGCCGTCCGTGCGCCGATGTAGGGCAGCGACCGGCTGGCGAGGAAGGCGTAGACGGCCTCGAGGTCTTTGGGCATATCGGTCTCGCACTCCTGCGCGTGGAACTGCCGCCCGTAGGTGGCGTGGTTCTCGTACCGGCCCCGGCAGACGACGCTCTCCCCTGCATGAAGCTCCCCCACCACGCCGCAGACCACCGTTACCACACCGCCGCCCGATACCTCGAACACGGTGTAGCCGTTGTCCTCGTTCTGGTAGATGATGTCCTCCACCGTGCCTTCCAGCTGTTCCAGCTCCCGCTCCATCGTCCCGCCTCCTCGTTTTGACACAACTATATATAGTATAGCGGTTTTGGGGGGATTTGTAAATATGGGGGAGCTTTGAAGGTCAGGCTCTCCTCCGTCCAACCTCTCAGTCACCTTCGGTGACAGCTCCCCTTGTAGGGGAGCCTCTGGCGAAGAGGGCAGGTTTCCGGGTAACGGCGAAGCTGCCCATGAGCGAAAGGCGCAAAAAAGCCCCCTTGGAGCTGCCGCTCCTTGGGGGCGTTTCGTTTGGTGAAGCTATCAGAAGTTCCGCAGTCTCTCAGTCCTCCACCCGCGCTGCGGCAAGCTCCTTCGTCAGGCGCTTACGGACGGCGAAGTAGGCCGGGATGAGGAAGAAGCAGGCGAAGAACCATGCCACGGGGTTGGCGATGCAGGCCGCGAAGTAGCCCCAGAGGGGCACGAACCAGAAGCCCACCATGGCGCGGGCCACCATCTCGGCCACGCCTGCGAACATGGCAAGGCCCGAGTAGCCCAGACCCTGAATGGTGTAGCGGTAGATGATGAGGACGGCCAGCGGGATGTAGCAGACGCTGTTCCAGAAGATGAAGCTCCGGGCGTTGGCCATGATCTCCACCTCGCTGCTCTCGAGGAAGAGGCTGATGAGGGGCACATCCATCACCCGCAGGATGAGGAAGGAGGCCACGCTGTAGACGCAGCCGATGCCCAGCGCGGTGGTGACGCCCTTGTCCACACGCTTCAGGTCGTGGGCGCCCATGTTTTGGCTGGCGTAGGTGGTCATGGCGGTGCCGATGCTCTCCAGCGGCACCGAGAGGAACTGGGCGGCCTTGCTGCCTGCGGTCTGCGCGGCCACGATGCTGCTGCCCAGACCGTTCACCGCGCCCTGCAGCACAACGCTGCCGATGGCGGTGATGCTGCACTGCAGGCCCATGGGGATGCCCATATTGCAGAGCTTGAGGCAGTGGCTGGCGCTCAGACGGCCCTCTTCCCTGCTCCACCTCAGCTCCGGGTAGTGGCGGACGATGTAGATGAGGCTGCCGATGCCCGCCACCGCCTGACTGAACACGGTGGCGAAAGCCGCGCCGAAGGCCCCCATCCGGAAGATGAGGATGCAGAGCAGGTCGAGGCCGATGTTCAGCACGCTGGCCACCAGCAGGAAGTACAGCGGCCGCTTGCTGTCGCCCAGCGCACGCATGAGGGCGCTGGTGACGTTGTACAGCAGGGTGAAGGGGATGCCCCAGAAGATGGTGCGGATGTAGATGTCCGCGATGTCGATGATGTTGTCGGGGGTGTTGGTCCAGACCAGCACCGCCCGGGTCAGGGCCACCGTCACCACCGTGAGCACGGCGGCGAAAAAGAGGCTCAGCCAGACGGTGTTGGCGGTGTAGCGCCGCATCTCGCTGTAGTCCTTCGCGCCGAAGGTCCACGAGATGGGGATGGAGAAGCCGCAGGCGATGCCGTTGACGAAGCCCAGCACCAGATAGTTCAGGCCGCCCACGCTGCCCACCGCCGCCAGCGCGTCCACGCCCACGAAGCGGCCCACGATGATGGTGTCGGCCAGATTGTAGAACTGCTGGAACAGGCTGCCCAGCATCAGCGGCACCGCAAAGGCAAGGATGAGCCTGAGCGGGCTGCCCTGTGTCATGTCTTTTGTCATACAAAGCCCCTCCCCGGGCGGTCACTTAACATTTCTTTGCCGGATTTTTGCCGACAAAAACGCCCTGCCGGACGAGGGGCAGGACGTTTTGCGTTTCATGAGTGGTATTATACTCAGCTCATCGTGATTTTGCAAGGGGGTTTGGGCAGATTTCTTCGTACAACATTGCTATTTTCTATCGGCGGTTTTTGGTGATCATGCACAGGGGGCGGCAGGGCGCTTGCTTCCGGCTGCTGGGCCGTGGTAAGGCTGTCCGGCGCATCCTGCGTGGCGTCGATGCCGCTCAGGCTCTCATGAGATGCCCCAAGTCCTCCGGGATCCAGAGCTTTATCTCACCCTGCATATTCGGCAGGTCGTCCCAGTCGTCACCAAGGTCGGTATAGCTCCGCAGGTCACTCTCCAACAGATTGGTATACTTTGTGCCATCCGGGACGGTGGTTTCCAGCAGGAAAAGCCGTGGCTTATCCTCCTCGGGAGCGATGGCCTCAAATTGGGAAGCCAGCTGTTTCAGGGACTCGTCAAGCCCGATTCCCGGCGTTTCCGTTCTCGCAGGCTCGAGCCACCAATCCAAACTCGGGAGGTCGTCCCTTTTTTTCGCGAGTTGGAAGTCCATCATATCCAGCTCTTGTTTCAGTAATTCGTCGCGTTCACGTCTGAGTTCTTCACTCGTTTTTTGCTCTACCTCTTCGTGGGTCAATATCAGCCGCTCCTGCGGCTCTGGCGTCTGCACCGGCACCCACTCCAGATAGCGCTCCGACAGGTCGTCCCGCGTCTCGCCGTCCAGCCGGAGGCTGATGTCCTCCCTGTTCTGCTTCAGCTCCACGTCAGCGTCCTCGCCCGCCGCGTCGGCCATCTTGTCCACGCTATAGTGGGTCATGGTGTCCTGATACCGGAAGAAGATGTCCTCCACGCCGTCCTCCCGGAGGCTGGGGATGTCGGTGGTGACGGTGGAGCGGGGGGCGGCGCTCTCAATAAGCACCACACCCCCCGGGGCGAGATCCTCTCCGGCGTCGGAGGCCTTTACGCTGCCGACCATGGGGCCGATGCCGCTTTCCGTGACCCCCGAAAGGTCCAGCTGCTGGATGGTGACCCGGCTGGAAAAGAAGCCCTTGACCACCATGCCGCCGGGCAGGGGTTCGGGGGCATTCTCCTGTGCCGGGGGCGGGACGTCATCATCGTCGTCGTCCTCGTCCTCCTCCGGCTGGGGCGTGGGGACGGAGGTGTAGTCGTAGCCCATTCCCTCCATCACGGTGCCGTCCGCGTTCAGACGGGTCAGCCGTCCTCCCGTCACCTTGTGTTCCTCATCAGAAAGGTCCTCCGTGGGTATTTCGCCGTAGCTGCCGCCGATGGCCGGGGCCTTGGCGTCCGTCATCTGGCTCCCCGCCTTGGCCGTCACCTCGGCGTCGCCGCAGATATAGATATTTCCCGGGTTCGGGTCGTCGGTGTCGTCCGACGCGCGGCCTGCGCCGTCGCCGATGCCTGCCGCGCTGCTCCCGCCCACGGCCTCGATGGTGCCGCCCCGGATGATGATGTTGCTGCCGGTGCTCTCCGTTCCGCCGCCGATGCCTGCGCCGCCGTTGTCGCCGCCGCCGTCGCCGCCCTCAGCGGTGAGGGAGCCGTCCTTGCCCTTGTCGTCCTTGATGGTCAGGGTGCCCTCCGACTGGCCGTTCTTCTCGAGACCAGCATTGTAGCCGCCGCTCTTCAGCTCGTTTTTGCCGTCCAGCTCGATGGTCGCATCGTGGTCGCCCCTCACGGTGACGGCGGCTTTGCCCGCATCGACTGGGCTGTCATCGCTGCCATCCCCCTCCTTCTTGCCGCTGACGTCGATCTTCAGGTCGTCGAAGGTGACGGCCACGTTGCCCTCGGAGGTGTCGATGATGACGGTGTTCTCGTCTGATTTGCCGGTGATGACGGTGTCGGTGTCCTTCACATCCTTCTGCTCCCCTTGTGTGACCCTGTTCGTCCCTTCGGCCTCGTCCGCTCTCACGGTGATGTCGCCGTCGGCGATGTCCCACCGGGCCGCGTAGGCCGGGATGCCGGAGCTTACCACGATGCCCGCGATGACGGCGGCGGCTACGCCCCGCCGGAGTGCGCTTTTCAGTCTCATAGTATGTCCTCCTCTGGTCTGTTCGTCGTTCGAGAACCGGTCTTTCTTGATGCAAATTTACCAAAAAATCAAGAGGATGTCAATAAAACCTGCGCGAATGGGGGTGTTTTCGGCGTGAATAGCCCTCTCAGGCGCTTCGCGCCAGCTCCCCCAAAGGGGGAGCCACTGGCGTGTCGGGCAACTCAGCGCTGACCGCTGAAAGCTCAATATGGCATAAAATATAGTGCCCTGCTACAGAGATTCACAGCAGCTTGACAAGGTGCTCTTGTCTAGAAGCTGCTGCCCTCTGTAGCAGGGCACTACTGTTTTCGGATAGAGTAAACTTTGCTCGTCCCGCGTGGGCCTGACCGGCACGCCAGTGCCTCTCCCTATGGGAGAGGTGGCTGCGAAGCAGACGGAGAGGGCATGCCGCTTCCGGGAGCGCTTCCGCGCCTTATTCCGCGTAGTGCGCCAAAAACTGCTTCGTGCGCTCCTCCTGCGGGTGGTCGATGAGCTGGCGGGCCGGGCCTTCCTCCACCACGACGCCGCCGTCCATGAACAGGATGCGGTCGGCCACGTCCCGGGCAAAGTGCATCTCGTGGGTGACGATGATCATGGTGGTCTTGCGGTCGGCGAGGTCGCGCAGGACGCGGAGGACTTCGCCGGTCAGCTCGGGGTCGAGGGCGCTGGTAGGCTCATCGAAGCAGAGGATGTCCGGGTGGAGGGCCAGCGCACGGGCGATGGCCACCCGCTGCTGCTGGCCGCCGGAGAGCTGATGGGGGTAGTGGCCCGCCCGCTCCGACAGGCCCATCTGGGCCAGAAGCTCCCGGGCCTGCGCCTCGAGGCGGGCGTGGACGGCCTTTTTGTCGGCCTTGTAGCCGGGCTGCTCCCGGGCCAGAAGCTCCCCCGCCAGCATCACGTTTTCCAGCGCGGTGTACTGGGGAAAGAGGTTGAAGTTCTGGAACACGAGGCCGAAGTGGAGGCGCTTTTTCCGCACCTCGCTCTCCCGCTGGGTGGCGGGGTCGGCGGCGTCCCACATAGTCTCGCCGTTCACCCGGATGACGCCGGTGTCGGGCCGCTCAAGGAAGTTGAGACAGCGCAGAAGGGTCGTCTTGCCCGAGCCGGAGGAGCCGATGATGGCCAGCGCCTCGCCCTGCTCGAGGGTGAGGGAGATGTCTTTCAGCACCTTCGTCTCGCCAAAATTCTTCCCGATGCCGGAGGCTTCGAGTAATGCCATAGTTCCTATCCTCCTTAGCAGCGGAAATAATCCATCTTCTTCTCGGCCCAGTCCAGCAGCAGCGTCAGCGCGCCGACAAAGACGAGGAAGAAGAGTGCGGTCGAGAACAGCGGCCAGATGAGGCCCTTGGCGCTGTATTCCTTCGCCATCATGATGATCTCCTTGTTGGCGATGACGTTGGCCAGCGAGGTGTCCTTCACCAGCGTGATGACCTCGTTGCCCATGGGGGGCAGGATGCGCTTGACCACCTGCAGAAGGGTGACTTTAAAGAAGATCTGGCTCTTGGTCATGCCCAGCACCTGCCCGGCCTCGGTCTGGCCCTTGGGCACAGCCTCGATGCCGCCGCGGTAGATCTCGGAGAAGTAGCAGGCGTAGTTGATGGCGAAAGCCACCACAGCAGCCACCAGACGGCCCGAAGCGCCGGAGGGCCAGGGGTTTGTCATTCCCAGCAGGCCCGGGCCGAGGTAGATGACGATGATCTGGAGCATCAGCGGGGTGCCCCGGATGACCCACACGAAGGTCTTGACGACGCCCCGCAGCGGTGCGCACCGGCTCATGGAGCCAAAGGCCACCACGAGGCCCAGCGGCAGCGAGAAGAGCAGCGTCAGGAAAAACAGCTCACAGTTGAGCGCGAATGCGCCGGTCAGACGCTCGAGAATCACAGTCACAAGATCACTACACCTATCTTATTATAATAATGTATCTCAGTCGGCGAGGGTCAGGCCGTACTTGTCGGCCAGCGCCTGCATGGTGCCGTCGGCCTTCAGCTCGTCGAAGGCGGTGTTGACGGCGTCGGCGGCGTCGCTGCCCTTGCGGAAGGCCACGCCGTATTCCTCCACGTTCAGCTCGTCCACCATCTTGAGGTCAGCGTAGTCGGTGCCCTCGCCGATCATGGCAGAGGCCAGCGTCAGGTCAAGGATGGCGGCGTCCGCAGTCCCGGCGGCCACCTCCATCAGGCAGTCGGTCTGGACAGACTTTGCGATGTAGTCGGCCTGCGAGAGGTCGGCGTTCTCGGTGATGGTGGTCTCGCCTGCCGAACCGGCCTCGGCCACCACGGTCTTGCCGACGAGGTCGGCGGTGGAGGTGTAGTCGGTGCCCTCCTTCACCACGACCACCTGCGCGTTCTTGACGTAGGGCTTGGTGCAGGCCATGTTCTCCTCGCGGTCATCGGTGAGGGTCAGGCCGTTCCAGATGCAGTCGATGCTCTTTGCGGCCAGCTCGGTCTCCTTAGTGTCCCAGTTGATCTCCACGAACTCCGGCTCGACGCCCAGCTTTTCGCAGACGGCGGTGGCCAGCTCGGTGTCGAAGCCGGTGAAGCTGCCGTCGGCGTCGGTGTAGTTCATCGGCTCGTAGACGGTGTAGCCGACGACCATCTTGCCGTTGGACTGGATGTAGGCGAGGTCGCTGTCGGCGACGGCAGAGCTTGCCGGGGCGGCGGCAGAAGAAGCAGCCGTGGAGGTGGATGCGGCACCGCCGCAGGCAGCAAGGCTCAGTGCCATCGCACCGGCCAGAAAAGCAGAGACCAGACGTTTCATATACAAAGTTCCTCCCTCAGGGTCAGCAGGCGCGGCCTTCGTTTTACCGCTTTACCGTGCTAAACCGTTAAACTGTGACTATAGAATAGCGCGTTTTGCCCCGTTTGGCAAGAGGGAAAGCGATTTTTTTGCGTTTTGCCCGCAGACCGCCCCTTTCCGGCAGAGTTTTCGGTGTATTTGTACAAAGGACAGGGGGCTAAGGCTCTCCGGCAGCGGGCTAGCCCTCTCAGTCTCGCTCCGCTCGCCAGCTCCCCCAAAGGGGGAGCCATTGGCAGGCCGGTCAGGCCCACGCGGGACGAGCAAAGCTTACTCTATCCGGAAACAGTAGTGCCCTGCTACAGAGGGCAGCGACTTCGGGACAAGAGCACCTTGTCAAGCTGCTGTGAATCTCTGTAGCAGGGCACTATCTTTTACGTTATATTGAGCTTCCAGTGGTCAGCGGAGAGTGGCCCGGCACGCCAGTGGCTCCCCCTTTGGGGGAGCTGGCGAGCGGAGCGAGACTGAGAGGGCAAGTGGCTTGACGGATGGCTGAAGGGCCGCAAGCACTAAAAAGGACCCCCTTTCGGAGATTGCCGCTCCGAGAGGGGGTCTTTTCTTTTGGTGTTGCCTGATGACGTATTTATTTCCACATCCGTCATCTTTATTATATGCCCTTCCCCGCAAAAGTCAAGCGCCACACAGAAAGTTTACAGACCGGAAGGGCCTGCCCCCTCTCCGTCTGCTTCGCAGTGGCTCTCTCGTAGCGGCATGCCCTCTCCGTCATTGCTTCGCAATGCCACCTCTCCCATAGGGAGAGGCACTGGCGTGCCGGTCAGGCCCACGCGGGACGAGCAAAGTTTATTCTATCCGGAAACAGTAGTGCCCTGCGGTCTGGATTCACAGCAGCTTGACAAGGCGCTCTTGTCCAGAAGCCGCTGCTCTCGTAAGCGAGGCTCGCTCTTTTGCGCCCTGTCGGGCCTTAGGCGTCCAGCGCAGAGTGGCCCGGCACGCCAGTGGCTCCCCCTTTGGGGGAGCTGGCGAGCGGAGCGAGACTGAGAGGGCTAGGACGCCCGCCGCGACCCGGAAGTGGCACCGAAGGTGACTGAGAGGGCTACAGCGACGCATTCTCAAACGCATCCCCCACGGCCTTCTGCAAGGCGTCGATGGAGATGGTGCAGAGGGCCGCGAGGTCGGGGTCGGAGCCGTCGGCGGGGATGGACGCCGCCTCGGCCTCGGTCTTGCCCTTGAGGTAGCTGCAATAGCCCGCGCTGTGCTCGTACCACTCCTTGCCGAGGGCGGAGGCGCCCCGCATCCCGTAGCCGTCGCCCAGCTCCAGCTTGGTGCGGACGGCCTCCGGCGCGGTGATGCCGCCGTCGGCGGCCACGGTGAGGGCAGGCTCGGCCATGTCGCCGATGGCGCTGGTGATGCGGCCGTCGGCGTCCAGCGTCAGGGCCGCGAAGGTAAGGTCAACTTCTGCGTTCACATCCTTGTCGTCGGTGGCGGTGACGTCCGAGGAGGCGTTCTCCGCCACCACGCCGAGGCTCACCCGGTCGCCCTTGGCCCCGCCGAGGGGGGCGGCGCTGGCGCAGGCCTTCGCCACGGCGTCCCGGTACTTGTCCACCCGGATGGTGCAGCCGGAGAGCAGGTCGGGGTCGGCGGCCCTGCCGTCCTTGTCCGTTTCCAGCCGGGCGGCCTGCTGGGGCGTCAGGCCGGTGAGGTAGTCGGCGAAGGCGTCGGCCTGCTCGGCCCAGCCCTTTTTCAGGGAGGACGCCGCCGCCAGCGGGTAGTCGTCCCCTTTCTGGCGCTTGGTGCGGTAGTCGGTGGGCATGGTGACGGCCCCCTTGCCGTCGGCGGACAGCTCCACCTCCAGCTCGTCCAGCATCACGTCGGCCACCTTCCCCTCCCCGTCCAGCAGGACGGCGGCGGCGATGGTGTGGATGGTGCCGGTGCGGCCCTCGTCCGAGGTCTCGGTAAGGACGCCGAGGCCGGTCTGCCAGCCGGAGGTCTGGGTGGTGACGGCGCTGCCGGTGGAGCCGGACGAGCCACTCATGCTCCCCGGGCGGCTGCCCCCACGGCAGCCAGCCAGCAGCACAGCCGCCGCAGCGGCCCAGCTCAGGAGGGCTTGTTGTCTGTGTGTCATACGCGATACGCTCCCTTTCATCTCTTTGGGAGCAGTATGCCCCGCCCCGCAGGGGTTCATGCATGGGCTTGCCCTCTCAGTCATCGCTGCGCGATGCCAGCTCCCCCAGAGGGGGAGCCATTGGCAGGCCGGGCCACTTTCCGCTGGACGTCTAAGGCCCGATAGGGCGCAAAAGGGCGGGCCTCGCTTACGAGGGCAGCGGCCTTGCCCTCTCCGTCTGCTTCGCAGCCACCTCTCCCATAGGGAGAGGCACTGGCGTGCCGGGCCACTTTCCGCTGACCGCTGGAAGCTCAATATGGCGTAAAAGATAGTGCCCTGCTACAGAGGGCAGCGGCTTCTGGACAAGAGCACCTTGTCAAGCTGTTGTGAATCCAGACCGCAGGGCACTACTGTTTCCGGATAAAGTAAGCTTTGCTCGTCCCGCGTGGGCCTGACCGGCACGCCAGTGGCTCCCCCTCTGGGGGAGCTGGCGAGCGGAGCGAGACTGAGAGGGCTACCCCCGAGCCACGCAGGTTATCTGGCCAAGTTCCAAAATATCAGCGTACCAACGCCGTAAAACGAATTTGGTCATGCTGGCCAACTTCAAGCCCAAAGACCAAGTTGGAACTTGGTCAGCAAAAGCAATTTGGCCACATTGGCCAACATCAAAAATATTACTTATATACGTTATTATATTGGAACTTGGTCATCTAATTTACAACAGTATGATGAGGAAGAATACCACGAGTTCGTTCCATCCTTTTGTCGGATGACTCGTTTGACCACTTCGCCGCTCTTCACCAGCTCACCATAAGCACGATTGTATGTCTTCTCGCTGCACCCCGTCTCCCTGACCACCTCGGCCCGGAGCTGGGTGCTGGGCATACTGCCCAGCTTTGCCTCGGCCAGCACGTCGAGGATGGTCTGGGCGGCGTCGGCCTTGGTCTGGGCGACGCGGACGCGGCGCTCCTCCACAAAGTCGGCGTCCTTCTTGTCGGTGCGGCTGTCAAAGACGGCCACCGCCGTGGTGACGCCCTCCACCTGCGTCTGCTCGATGTGGAGCAGGGCCGTGGGGGCCGGGGCGGCGTAGCTGCTCTTCTCGTGGCTGAGGTAGAGCTGGCCGCTGTTCTTGTCCCGGCCCATCATGAGGACGCTGCGGGCGATGTCCCAGATGTCCGAGCTGTCGGCGAGGCGGGCGCGGCCCGAGACGTTGGAGCGCTTGTTGGTGTGCATGGCGATGAGGGCTGCGCAGCCCAGCCGCGCGCAGAGGGCCTTGAGGGGCAGCAGGGCGGCCCGCATCTGGTTGCGGCTGACCATCTCCACCCCCGCAGGCAGAAAGCTCTGGAGCGGGTCGATGAGGACGAGGGCGGGGGCGGCGCTCTCGATGTACTTGGCGAAGCTCTTGTCCGGGATGCACAGGGGGTTGCCGGTGCGGGAGAAGTAGGCGTCGCTGGTCTGCACCATCACCCGGGTCATGTCGGCCCCCGCCGCCATCAGGCGGGCTTTGAGCACCTTGGAGGGGTCGTCCTCCCCGGCGAAGATGAGCACCCGGCCGGTCTGTCCGGGGGGCTGGGGGAAGAAGCCGGAGGTCTTTCCCGCCGTGACGTAGGCCACCAGCTGGGCCTGCCAGATGCCCTTGCCGGTGCCGCCGTCGGCCCCCAGCAGGGACACCTCGCCCTGCGGCAGCAGCCCCTCCACCAGCCAGCTCACGTCCCGGACGGGGATGTCGTCGAGGCATTTTGGGATGAAGAGGAAGGGCGAAGAGAGGCGGCGGCGGCGCGCCTTCTCCCGGGCGGCCTCGGCCTTTTCGCGGTAGGCGGCGTAGTCCTCGCCGATGCGGCTCCGGAACGCCTCGCGGCCCGCGGCCTCCGCCTCGGCCCGGCTCGTGGTCATCCAGTGCTCGACTTTGAAGGTGAGGCCCTGCCAGAAGCCCAGCTCCTTGGCCCTCGCCTCCACCAGCTGGGGGCGGAAGCAGACGTCCTCGGGGCAGTTCTGCCCCACGAACCAGTAGGTCAGCGGGGAGAACAGCTCCTCCTCGGTGCGCACCGTGCCGAGGTAGGCCACGAAATCCTCGTAGCTGCCCGGGGCGCGCTCGGTCTTTTTTTCCTGCATAGAATTGCTCCTTTCGTGTCGTTGTTTTGTTGCTCCAATTATAACCACGAAAGGTTGTGTCGTCAAGAAAAGCTTTCTGCGCTTTTTTGCACGGAAAAGTGAGGGGCGAGGGGGGTTGCCCTCTCCGTCTGCTTCGCAGCGGCTAGCCCTCTCAGTCATCGCTGCGCGATGCCAGCTCCCCTATCGAGGGGAGGCCTTGGCATACCGGAAAGCCTCCCCCTCTTCGCCAGAGGCTCCCCTACTAGGGGAGCTGTCACCGAAGGTGACTGAGAGGTTGTACGAAGAACAGCATGACCGGGAGACGCAAAAAAGCCCCCTTGGAGTTGCAGCTCCTTGGGGGCTTTTCATTTGGTGAAGTCAGTGGAACTTCTCACGATTCCACTTTTATTATATGCCCTTCCCTGCAAAAGTCAAGCGCCGCGCAGAAAGTTTACAGAGCGGAAGGGCTGGCCAGTGGCTTTCGCTCATGGATAGGCCCGCCTTTGTCCAACCTCTCAGGCGCTTCGCGCCAAGGCCGGGTTGCGGCTCCCAGCGTCTGCTTCGCTGTCGCTTGCATCCTGCTGGCCGCTGCCCCAACAGCTCCTCCCTGTTTCCGCCGCTGGCGGCGGTCGTCGCCGTTGCCCCTTGTAGGGGAGCCTCTGGCGAAGAGGTAGGGCTTTACGGTATGCCAAGGCCTCCCCTCGTTAGGGGAGGTGGCATTGCGAAGCAATGACGGAGAGGTTGTACGAAGGACAGCCTGACCGGGAGACGCAAAAAAGCCCCCTTGGAGTTGCAGCTCCGAGGGGGCTTTTCCATTGGGGGTGAAGCCAATGGACTATCTTTACACTTTCTGTTTTTATTATATGCGATTCTCCGCAAAAGTCAAGCGCTGCGCAGAAACTTTACATCAGCGGACTCAGCAGCCGCAGCACGGCATCCAGCAGCGTGCCCGGGAGGGAGGTGCGGCAGTCGGCCAAATGCACCTCGCGGCAGGCGGGCAGGGTGCGGAGGACGTCGTCCCGGAGGGCGGCGATCTGGCTGTTGTAGAGCAGCAGCGCCCCGCACTCGAAGTGGAGGTAGAGGCTGCGGTAGTCCATGTTGATGCTGCCCACCACGGCGGCGCGGTCGTCGCTGACGTAGCACTTGGCGTGGAGGAAGCCGGGGCTGAACTCGTAGATGCGCACCCCGGCCCGCAGCAGGGGCAGATAGTACGACCGGGTGAGCCGGTAGACCAGCTTCTTGTCCGGGATGCCGGGCAGCACCAGCCGGACGTCCACCCCCCGCTTGGCCGCCGACTTGAGGGCCTCCAGCATGGTCTCCCCCACCGCGAAGTAGGGGGTGTAGATATAGACGTACCGCTGGGCCTGATGGATGATATTCAGATAGACCGTCTCGGCCAGCGCCTCCTCGTCGAGGGGGCTGTCGCCGTAGGGCTGCACCACCCCGTCCGACCGGTCGGGCAGGGCCTCGGGCCGGGGCGCGAAGGGGGTGTAGTCCGTCTCGCTGGGGCGGAAGGCGTTCCAGTGCTCGAGGAACATCACCGTAAAGTTCCATACCGCCGCGCCCTCGGTGCGCAGGGCCGCGTCCTTCCAGTAGCCGAACCGCTCCTCGGCGTTGATATACTCGTCCGCGAGGTTGATGCCCCCGGTGTAGGCCACGCTGCCGTCCACCACCACGATCTTCCGGTGGTCGCGGTGGTTCATGACCAGCGACACCAGCGGCACCACGGGGTTAAAGGGGATGCACCGGATGTGCGCCCGCTCCATCCGCACCACGAACTCCGACGGCAGGCCCAAAAGGCTGCCGAAATCGTCGTAGATGAGCCGGACGTCCACCCCCTCGGCGGCCTTGCGGAGGAGGATGTCCTCCACCCCGCCCCACATCCTGCCGGTGCGGACGATGAAGAACTCAAGGAAGATGAACCGCTCCGCCCGCTCGAGGTCGGCCAGAAGGTCGGGGTACATCTCCTCGCCGCAGGGATAGTATCTCGCCGTGGTGTCCTTCCACGCGGGGTAAGGGCCGTAGTCGGCGATATAGCGGCACAGCCCCCGGCTGGCGGGGTCGAGGGCCTCGGTCTGGCCCGGCTGCTGGGCGAGGTCGGCGGTGTGCTGGCGCTCCACCGCCTGCATCCGCTGGCGCATCCGCTTGGCGGGGGCCTTGTTGCCGAAGGCCAGATAGAGCGCCCCGCCCAGCAGGGGCATCAGCCCGATGAGGACGAGCCAGATGATCTTGTAGTCGCTGTTCTCGTCCTTCCGCACGAGGTAGAGGGTGATGAAGAGGCTGAGGACGTTCAGCCCCGCATTCACCCACACCTTTCCGGCGGTGAGGGAGAAGAAGGCCCAGAGCAGCCAGCCGATTTGCAGCAAAACAAGGGCCACTGTGACCATGGCCCTGTTGATGACACGATTGAAGAACCGGACGACCGGAAGCCGAAAGAACATCTGCGCCTCCCCCCGCTGCCCTGCGGCAGCATTTTCATGGGAATAGTATAGCGCAGAGATGCGGAGATTTCAAGCGCACCGTCAAAGGCTCTCCCTTTGGGAGAGGCTTTATATCAGGCGTCCGCGTCCTCGAAGCCCACCATGAGACCGCCCAGCTCGGCGTAGTAGCTACACAGGCCGCCGCACTCGGTCACGCGCACCTGTGCCCCCTCAAAGACCGCCTTTATCATATGCATCAGGCGCTCGGCGGCGGCGAGGTTGCCGCAGTGGGCGATGACCACCTTGCCGTGGGCGTAGCCGTGGCCCTTCAGCTCCAGCACGAGGCGCTCCAGTGCGCCGTGCTCGCCCCGGGTCTTGCACAGAACGTCCAGCTCGCCCACATCGCTGGCCTTGCCGATGACCCGGATGTTGAGCATCCGCGCCACAGCGGCCACGGCGGGCTTCACCCGGCCATTGCGGGCCAGATTCGCCAGCGATTCCAGCGAGAAGAGCAGGTGGGTGTGGCGGCGGTAGCGCAGCATCTCCTCGCAGACGTCGTCAAACGCCATCCCCTCGGCCAGCAGGCCGCGGATGTGCTCGGCCAGCAGCACCAGCTCCGGCCCTGCGGAGAGGCTGTCCAGCACAAAGACCTGTGCCCCCGGGTGCTCGGCCTGATACTCCTCGGCGGCCAGCTGGGCGGCGTTGCAGCTGCCCGACAGGGTGCCGGTGATGGTGATGGCGTAGATCTCGTCCGCGCCCTCGTAGGCCTCCAGCCAGTCGCCGATGTTGGGGCAGGAGGTGCTGGTCTTGCCCTTGTAGGTCCGCAGGGTGGTCGCCATCTCCACGGCGTCCAGCGTGCCGTCGTCGAGGTATTCCCGCTCGTCGGTCACGATCTTGAGGGGGACGGCGGCAAAATCCACGCCGTCCAGCTGATACAGGCTGGCAGAAGAGTCCACAACGATTCGTTTCATCTCATCTATCTCCATTCCGGCGGGTGTCCGCCGCATTTTTACGTTTGATGAGTCCACTATATCAGTTTTCCAAAACCCTGTCAAGTAATTTGTAAAATTCTTTACAGAGCCTTCATAAACGGTTGACCGGGAGGTGGAAATGCGCTATACTACCAGCATGGATCAGGAAATGAAACACCGTGTCACGGCCTGCGCCGCCGGTTTCAGCCTCCCGCGCTATCGGGAGCTGCCCGCCGTAGGCCTCTATCTCGACCAGACCGTACAGCTGGTCAACAGCTGCTTCCGGGGCTTCCCCGGGGTGGAGCTTACCCCCTCGATGGTGAGCAATTATGTCAAGAAAGGAGTCATCTCCCACCCCGTCAAAAAGAAGTATTCCCGCGAGCAGCTGGCCGCCCTCATCTACATCGTGCTGTCCAAGAACGTCCTCTCGCTGGAAAACATCGAGATGCTGTTCCGGATGCAGCGCACCCACTGCACCGCCGCCGAGGCCTACGACTACTTCTGCGACGAGGTGGAGAACTGCCTGCCCTTCATCTTCGGGGCCAGCTCCTCCATCCGCGACCTCGACCCCGACGCCAACGACGAAAAGCGGCTGCTGCGGGGCACCATCGTCGCGGCGGTGAATAAGATGTACCTCGACTGCTGCTTCGTCGCCATGCGGCGGGAGCAGGCCCTCTGGCCGGGGATATTGGGGGATCTGGAATAGCCCTCTCAGTCACCTTCGGTGACACTGCCCCGGTAGCGGCATGCCCTCTCCGTCTGCTTCGCAGACACCTCTCCCAGAGGGAGAGGCACTGGCGTGCCGGGCTACTTTCTGCTGACCGCTGAAAGCTCAATATGGCATAAAAAATAGTGCCCTGCTACAGAGGGCAGCAACTTCTAGACAAGATAACCTTGTCAAGCTGCTGTGAATCTCTGTAGCAGGGCACTACTGTTTCCGGATAGAATAAACTTTGCTCGTCCTGTGTGGGCCTGACCGGCACGCCAGTGGCTCCCCCTTTGGGGGAGCTGGCATCGCGCAGCGATGACTGAGAGGGCATGCCGCTCCGAAAGAGCCGCCAAGCCGAAACTAAGCCGCCTTACGCCTCCTGCAGCTCCCCACGGCTGGCGGCCTTGAGGTAGGCAAAGATGAAGCCGTCGAGGTCGCCGTCCATGACAGCGTCCACGTTGCCGGTCTCGTAGTTGGTGCGGTGGTCCTTGACCATGGTGTAGGGCATGAAGACGTAGGAGCGGATCTGGTGGCCCCATGCGATCTCGTTCTGGACGCCCTTGATGTCGTCGATCTTGTCCATATGCTGCTGCTTGGCGATCTGGTAGAGCTTTGCCTTCAGCATCTCCATGGCGTAGTCGCGGTTCTGGAACTGGCTGCGCTGGGTCTGGCAGCTGACCACGATGCCGGTGGGCTTATGGATGAGTCGGACGGCAGAGGAGGTCTTGTTGATGTGCTGGCCGCCTGCGCCGGAGGAGCGGTAGACCTGCATCTCGATGTCCTCGGGGCGGATGTCCACCTGAATGGTGTTGTCCAGCTCGGGCATGACCTCCAGCGAGGCAAAGCTGGTCTGACGGCGGGCGTTGGCGTCGAAGGGCGAGACGCGCACCAGACGGTGGACGCCGTTCTCGCTCTTGAGCAGGCCGTAGGCGTTGGCGCCCTTGACCATCATGGAAGCGCTCTTCATGCCGGCCTCGTCGCCGTCCTGATAGTCCAGCACCTCCACGGTCATGCCGTGGGCCTGCGCCCACTTGTTGTACATCCGGTAGAGCATCTCGGCCCAGTCCTGCGCCTCGGTGCCGCCGGTACCGGCGTGGAAGGTCAGGATGGCGTTGCTGTGGTCGTACTCGCCGTTCAGCATGGTCATCAGCTGCAGCTCGTCCACCGCCTTGCCCACTGCGTTGACGGCCTCCTCGGCCTCGGGCACCATCTCGGGGTCGTACTCCTCGTCCAGCATGACCAGCATGGTCTCGGCGTCGTCGTAGAGGCCCTGCAGCTTCTCGAAGCGGTTCAGCTTGCCCTTCAGGTCGCCGACCTCGTCGAAGACTTTCTTGCTCAGCTCCGCGTCGTCGTAGAAGCCGGGGCGGGACATGGTGTGCTCCAGCTCCTGCACGCGCTTGCGGGAGGCGTCGATGGCCAGCGCCTCTTCCAGGTCTTTCACAGCCTTGTCGTAGTCGGCCAGCTGTACTTTCAGTTCGTCCGTGGTGATCATCGTTTTATCCCTCTCGTTTCAATCTTTTGGGGGCATCCCCGGCAGCAGCCCTCGCGCAGCGGCCTAGCCCTCTCAGTCATCGCTGCGCAGCGGCTCTTTCGCAGCGGCATGCCCTCTCCGTCATTGCTTCGCAATGCCACCTCCCCCAGAGGGAGAGGTGTCACCGAAGGTGACGGAGAGGGCATGCCGCTGCCGGGGCAGAGAAGTCAACTCCTGCCGGAAGGTCGCTCCCAAAAGATACAGTTTATACACAGATACTTCATTAGTATACCCAGTATCCATGATAAAGTAAAGAGGAAAAAATGCCATCGTGCTGGAAATTTGAAGATTTCTGGCTTTTCTTTTCTCTCTTTTGAGTGTATAATACTGATAACTACCATAATCATTGGAGGATGTTATGCCAAAATACTATGGCTGTCCGTGTGAGGGCTGCGGCGAACCGCTCACCCTTCAGGATGACATCGTGGTCTGCCCCGACTGCGGCGCGCCCTATCACCGCGCCTGCTACGAGAAGCTGGGCCAGTGCATCCACCGCCCCGCCCATGCCGCCGGTTACGAGTGGAAGTTCCCCTACGAGGAGAGCCAGCTCCGCACCTGCCCGGCCTGCGGCGAGCGCACCCTGCGGGATGCAGAAAAATGCCGCTGCTGCGGCGCAGTGCTCCCCCCCGAGGGGCAGGAGCCGCCCCCTGTCTCCGACACCACGGAGGACAGCTTCGACTACTCCCGGATGTACCGCCAGTTCGACGGCGCAGCCGACCCCGAGAAGGAGTTCTTCGAGGAGGCCTTCGGCAAAGAATCCCGGATGGACGGCATCGCCCGGCAGGACTGGCTGGACTACATCGGCCCCGCCGCCCCCGCCTATCTGGCGGCCTACAGCCGGATGCAGCTGCAAAAGAGCAAGATCTCTATGAGCTTCTCGGCGCTGCTGTTCGGGCCGTTCTACTTCTTCTACCGCAAAGCGTGGAGACCGGCCTTCGGCTTCCTCGCCGCCGAGCTGCTGCTGGCGGCCCCCACCTTCATCGAGATGCTCCAGCTCTCGGGCAGCAGCTTCGCCCCGGCCCTCAGTGCCTCGGCCCTGACGATCCTTGCCCGGGTCTGCTCCCTTCTCAGCTTCCTGCTGATGCTGGTGCGGGGGATGTACGGCAAATGGCTCTACCGCCGCAGCGCGGCCAGCCGCATCCGCCGCATCCAGTCCGAGTTCCCCGACGCCCGCCAGCGGCAGGCCGTCCTCCGCGCACAGGGCGGCGTCAGCTTCGGGGCGGTCTTTCTCTGCCTTCTGCTCCTGACCGTCGGCGGCAGCGTCTTCACCCTGCTGCTCGGCCCCGACCTGCAGGCCCTGCTCAACGCTTTCTACGGCTGATCGCACCCAGCTGTAAAACCATTATAATGAAGGAGTTTGGATCATGAAAAAAGTCACCAAGGCAGTCATTCCCGCCGCGGGCCTCGGCACCCGCGTCCTGCCCGCCACCAAGGCTATGCCCAAGGGGATGCTCCCCCTCGTGGACAAGCCCGCCATCCAGTATCTGGTGGAGGAGGCCGTCCGCTCCGGCATCACCGACATCCTCATCATCGTGAGCCGGAATCAGGGCATCATTCAGGACCACTTCGACCGCAGCCCCGAGCTGGAAGCAAAGCTCGCCGTCCCCGGCAAGGAGAAGATGCTGGAGGAGTGCCTCGGCATCTCAAATCTGGCCAACATCTTCTTCGTCCGCCAGCACCAGACCCTCGGCCTCGGCCACGCCGTCAGCATGGCCAAGCCCTTCACCGGCGACGACCCCTTCGTGGTCATCTACGGTGACGACGTCATCTGGGGCGAAGACCCGGTCTGCGCCCAGCTCATCCGCGCCTACGAGGAGTTCGGCCGCCCGGTCGCGGGCGTGTCCGCCGTGCCATGGGCCGATGTGAGCCGCTATTGCAGCCTTAAGACCACCCCCATCCACGACAACTACTTCTTCGTGGACGACATGATCGAGAAGCCCAAGAAGGGGCAGGAGTTCAGCAACTACTCCATCCTTGGCCGCGTCCTGCTGACGCCCGAGATCTACGACATCCTCGCCCAGACCAAGCCCGGCGCAGGCGGCGAGATCCAGCTCACCGACGCCATGGCCGAGTACGCCCGCAGCCACGGCGGCATGACGGCGGTGGAGTTCACCGGCAAGCACTACGACATGGGCAACAAGCTCAAGGTCGTGGAGGCGCAGGTGGAGCTGGCCCTGCAGCACCCCGAGATCGGCGAGGCCTTCCGCGCCTACCTGAAGGAGTTCTGCAAAACGCTGTAAGCACCCAAGAAAGCGAAAGCACCCGGCATCTCATACAAGGTGCCGGGCGCTTTTTTGCGGTTTGGAGACGATACCTTGCGGAATGCCAAGGCCTCCCCTCGATAGGGGAGGTGGCATCGCGCAGCGATGCCGGAGAGGTTATCCCCGCAGCGGCTCACGGTCAGGCTCTCCTTCGTACAACCTCTCAGTCTGCTTCGCAGACAGCTCCCCTTGTAGGGGAGCCTCTGGCGAAGAGGTCAACTCTCTAAAGCAAACCAAAAAGCGCCCCTGCCTTGTCATCGGCGGGGGCGCTTTGCTGATCGCTGATTATTTTGATTGGTTTGATAAGTTCAGATTAGTCGCTGACGTAGGGCATCAGGGCAACGTGACGAGCACGCTTGATGGCCACGGTCAGGGCGCGCTGATGGAAAGCGCAGGTGCCGGTCACACGGCGGGGGATGATCTTTGCACGCTCAGAAACGTACTTACGCAGACGGGGCACGTCCTTGTAATCGATGGTGTCGATGCGATCGACACAGAAGCTGCAAACCTTCTTGCGGCCGCGGCGGATGGGGCGCGCGGGGCGAGAGCCTTCGGTTCTTTCAAAAGCCATTGCTTATTACCTCCTGTTGGATTTTTACGGTTCACACCGGTTCGGGATCAGAACGGCAGGTCGTCGCTGTCGTCGATGACGGCGAAGTCGTCTGCGTTTCCGGCGGAATAGCTGGGAGCTGCCTCCACAGCAGCCGGGCGGGCAGGCGCTGCGTTCTGGTAGGACGGCGCAGCATTCTGATAGCTGCTGCCGCCCTGATTGCTGCCATTCGAGTTCTTGGGGCCTGCAAAGCTGATGTTGTTTGCCACGACTTCCACAGCCGTGCGGTTGTTCCCGTTCTTGTCCTGATACTGGCGGGTCTGGAGACTGCCTTCGATGGCAATCAGACTGCCCTTCTGGAAATACTTGGAGACGAACTCTGCCTGCTGGCGCCATGCGACGATGTCGATGAAATCGGCCTGACGCTGCTCGCCCTGACGGGCAAAGTTGCGGTCGCACGCAATGCGGAAGCTGCACACATTGGTGCCGTTCTGGGTGGTGCGAAGCTCGGGATCCGCCACGAGGCGGCCCATGATCGCTACAACATTCAACATAATACAGACTCCTTTTTCGTCACGAAAAGATTACTCCTCGTGGGCAACGATCAGGCTGCGCATAACGCCCTCAGTGATCTTGTACACACGGTCAAGCTCAGCGGGGAAGCTGGGATCGGCGGTGAAGTTGATCACGGTGTAGACGCCCTCCTCCTCATCGTTGATGGGGTAGGCCAGACGGCGCTTGCCCCACTCATCGATGGAATCGATGGTACCGTTTGCCTCGATCAGGGACTTGAACTTGCCGATGAGGGCGGAAGAAGCCTCCTCGTCGAGAGCAGCGCTGGTAATCAGCATGGTTTCGTACTTTGCCATTTTGTAGCACCTCCTTTTGGACTTAAGGGCCTCAAGGATATGAGGCCAAGGGTACACAGACTGCGCGGCGTCGCGCAGGCTGTGCGGCGTGTCTTTTCAGACAGCAATTTATTATAGCAAGCCCAGCAAAAATTGTCAAGCCTTTCTGCGCGATTTTTTCGCATTCCGCCCCGTCATTCTCTTTATTGCTTCCCGGTATGCCTGTCATGTCTCTTTTACATGGCGTTCTTGGCCGTTTCTGAGGCAGTTTTCCTTTGCATTCCGGCGAAAGGAGGATTATAATAAAAAGTGCTCTTCTCCCCTTCCGCCCGCCTGCGCGGGGCAGGGCCTCTTCGGGGAGCGGGACGACTGCTAATGTCAAAGGAAGGATCATTTATGTATTCCATTTTCCGGAACCTCGCCATCATCCTCATCAGCGCCAAGTTCTTTGCGCTGCTGGCCCGCAAATGCCGGGCACCGCAGGTGGTGGGCGAGATCATCGCGGGCCTCGTCATCGGGCCATGTCTGCTGAACCTCGTCCAGCCCAGCGACTCCATCGCCATCTTCGCCGAGATCGGCGTCGTGCTGCTGATGTTCACCACCGGCCTTGGCACTAATCTGAAGGAGCTGATGCGGGCAGGCCCCATCGCCACCCTCATCGCCTGCGTAGGCGTGGCGGTGCCTCTGGCGGGCGGCACCCTGCTCTACGGCCTCTTCTACGGCTTTGCGGCGGTGGGCAGCACGGAGTTCTACCGTGCTCTCTTCATCGGCACCATCATGACGGCCACCAGCGTCTCCATCACCGTGGCCACCCTGCAGGAGCTGGGCAAGCTCAAGAGCTTCCTCGGCACCACCATCGTCAGCGCCGCCGTCATTGATGACGTCATCGGCATCGTGGTGCTCACCTGCGTGCTGGGCGCCAGCGGCGGCTCGGACACCAGCCTCGTGGAGGTGCTGATGGACACCATCCTCTTCTTCGCAGCCGCCATCGTCATCGGCCTCATCATCCACAAGGCCATGCTCTGGCTGGACCATCGCAACCCCCACACCCAGCGCATCACCATCGTCAGCCTCGCCTTCTGCTTTGCGATGGCCTACATCGCCGAGCAGTATTTCGGCATCGCCGACATCACGGGCGCTTACATCGCGGGCATCGTGCTCTGCTCCCTTGAGGATGCATCCTACATCGAGCGCCGGGTGGACATCAGCAGCTACACCCTCTTCTCCCCCGTCTTCTTCGCCAGCATCGGCCTCAAGACCGACATCAGCGGCCTCACCCCCACCATCCTGCTCTTCAGCGTCTGCTTCGTGGTGGTGGCCCTCATCACCAAGATCGTCGGCTGCGGCCTCGCCGCGAAGGTCTGCCGCTTCAGCTGGCCGGACTCCCTCAAGGTGGGCGTCGGCATGATGACCCGCGGCGAGGTGGCCCTCATCGTGGCCCAGAAGGGCCTCGGCGTGGGGGTGGTGGACTCCGTCTTCTTCACAGCGGTCATCCTCCTCATCGTCGTCTCCTCCATCATCACCCCTCTGGCGCTGAAGGGGTTGTTTGCGAAGGGGTGAGGCGCACCCCTTGGGCTTTGCGGGATGCCAAGGCCTCCCCTCGTTAGGGGAGGTGGCACGGCGCCAGCCGTGACGGAGAGGTTATCCCCGCCTGCGACTCATGGGTAGGCC